>Ga0209916_1000296_pt1 | contig 88686 bp, 65 predicted proteins | sample ThiBio_1000_plan_FD_183956 | JGI IMG/M metagenome (GOLD analysis project Ga0209916, IMG submission 183956) | Wastewater bioreactor microbial communities from Cape Town, South Africa - Thiocy_solids_2 (SPAdes) | ecosystem: Engineered > Bioreactor > Thiocyanate-remediating > Anaerobic-Aerobic ... | reverse complement strand
TGTTGTGTACGATTGGTATGCAGATATTCAGGTGGCATAGCCCGTATTGGGCGAATAAAAAAGGATGGGAGTATGATTTGATTATGTTGGTACTTTCGGCGGTAATCGTTGTTTTCGGGCCGGGTGTTATCGCAGTTCCTTAAAGAATAAAATCCTTTAAACATAAAATTATTTCTCATGAAAAATTATCTTTTGTATTTGTCCGCAGCGTTGGTTCTTTTTTCTTGCAATATCTCAACCACGAATAAGGAAGGCGGAGCTATGCCGGTGGCGCAATATTTCAATTATGGCGATACCGGAGTTCAGTCCGCAGGAATCAGAATGATTCCTATCCAAACCTCAGCCGGTGTTTTTCATGTGTGGACAAAACGGTTTGGAAATAATCCGCGGATAAAAGTCTTGTTGTTGCACGGCGGCCCGGCCACAGGACATGAATACATGGAATGTTTTGAAAGTTTTTTTCCTAAAGAAGGTTTCGAATTTTATGAATACGATCAGTTGGGTGCACCTTACAGCGATCAGCCGACAGATACCAGCTTGTGGACTATCCCGCGTTATGTGGATGAAGTGGAACAGGTAAGAAAAGCCATCGGCGCTGATTCTACTAACTTCTACGTTTTAGGAAATTCATGGGGAGGAATTCTGGGAATGGAGTATGCGCTGAAATATCAGAACCACATGAAAGCTTTGATTGTAGCCAATATGATGGCCAGTTGCCCTGACTACGGAAAATATGCTCAGGATGTTTTGTCCAAAACAATGCCGCCTGAGGTTTTGAAGGAGATAAAAGATATTGAAGCTAAAGGCGACTACAAGAACCCTCGATATATGGAATTGCTGATTCCTTATTTTTATCATCAGCATATTTGCCGCCTGGCTGTATGGCCGGAGCCTGTAACACGCGCCTTTCAGCATCAGGACGAAGCAAAAGTTTCTAAGCAGGTTTACACCATCATGCAAGGCCCATCAGAATTTGGAATCGGAGGACGGCTGGCAAATTGGGATATCAGGGACAGTCTGAAATACATCAGAATTCCCACCCTGATGATCGGTGCAAAATATGACACCATGGATCCCAAAGCCATGGAAGCGCAAAGCAAGGCCGTTCAGCATGGCCGTTATCTCTATTGTCCCAACGGGAGCCATTTAAGTATGTGGGATGATCAGCAGGTATTTATGAACGGCGTGATCAGATTTATCCATGATGTGGACGGGGGAGGATTTTAAATTGCGGGATTTACAGTAGAAAAAAATTCGCTTCTCTCAATCAAACATCATCCATGGATAGTTTTCACAACACTATACAGGAACAGGTATGTTCTCTATTTCTTTTGTAAATCCAATAATTATTTATTAAGTTTAGATCATCAAAAACTTAATGCTATGAAAAAGATTAATTCATTCTTCACTTTTTCAAGATTGTCTGTATCCTTTCCAGAGTAGAGGTTCTTTGTACTTGCGAATTTCCCGCAACGTTTTAAATTCTTATCTAATTTCTTAAAAATGATATACAGAATTTGTGTTCTTATTCTTTGGTTTTTTGCATTAAATATTTCGTTGAAAGGTTATAGTCAACAGGGGTGTATCGATTCAACCTTTACTTACAATTACTTTATTAAGGGTGGTAATTTCTATCTGGGGGATGGTTCGGGAGAGAAAACAAAGGAGGGTGGATTACTTCTTAAAGGGTATTCTCAATCGGCTACTTACCCCGATGAATTCATAAAGTTATCTTCCAGTGGTGAGGTAAATTGGGCAGATTATCTTAAGTGCAAGGATCCTTCAACTCTTTTAGGCGTTTCAGCAATTACCGAAATGAAGGATGGCAGCTTTATCTTTGCCTTCAGGAAAGACAATCATCCGGGGATGAGAATCGGGGTAGCGAAACTTGATTATAACGGAAAGATTTTATGGGAAAGAACATTTCGCAATAATTACGAAACCGCATCCGGCGAACCAATCTTTTATATAGGCTCCGTCAGTGAGGGGGAAAACGGGGATATCATATTAAACACGTTTGAAAAGGGCGATCAAAATTACAGGAACGGACCGGGCATTACCCGCTTAGACAGCAACGGCAATACGGTATGGAGCCTTCAGTATTTTGATTGGCTAACCCTCATTGATGACAACAAAAATGTTTATCATGACGGTACATTGACCTTTTGGGGCAGGCTTTACGAATCGGCTCAGGATACTGCTTTGGATGCTCTGCACGCTGTTGTGCTTAACTACAACACCGGAAATATTGAAAAAGTGATCAGGTATCAGCTTGCCCCTGAAAACCGGGATATGAGTTTATTAATATACAGAAGTCCGAATATAAATTACAATATTGCCAAAAGACTTCAAAACGGCGGGATATCATTATTTTATTATTTCTCTAGTTCTGCTCTAAATAAGATGCTCTATCTCAGGTTTGATAAGGATCTCAATTTTATACGCGCTCTCAGTATTGTGCAAAATAATGCGGATTCCTATTTTGAGATTGGAACACCTGAAATAAACGATGTGGACGGCAGCCTTATATTCTCTGCTGATGAAGAGATCCCAGGCCTGCCACAGCCACGGCTGCCCTATCAGTACAGCATCATTGTAAAAGACAATTCTGCGGTGCCGTCTCAATTTTATTTTGACGGAATGGACTGGCATTTCTTCAGGTTTCAGGGAAATTCCCGCATAAATGAAATCATCGGCAAAAACGGTTCGTTTACCGTTGTCAATTTGCCTGCAGATCCCGTTGCCTCTTCCTTTTGTGATCCGGCCAAAGATTCATCCTTCGGATATTACAAGCCCTACCGGTTAAATCAGTCTGAAGTTGATTACCAGTGGCAGGATATCCGTCGCAATGTTTATACTTCTTACACTACCTCAGAGATCACGGCTATTCCGTTGGAGGTAAACCGTCAGGAAGATTGTAAAAAAATCTTTTCCTGCGACAGCTTCAAACTTTCAGGCCAAAGTTCTTTTTGTTTTGACAATCATTCACCCGCTCTATTTACAGGATTGAAAAATGAAGAATGCAATCGCAGGGTAGAGTGGTCGTTTGATACTTCTTTTGCATCCGTTCAATCGCAGGTGAGCGATTCCTCGGTTGAATTGAATTTTACGAAACCGGGGAATTTTAAACTGTATGCTTCCCTTCAGGGCTGCGGGTTGACCGACAGTATGGACATCCGCGTGTATGAGAATAAAAGTGCACTGGATATTGCCAAAGGAGAGGGACTATGCCCCGGAAATTCTTTGACCTTATACGCCACAAAGGGGTTTGTATCCTACCAGTGGAATGACGGGAGTACAGCGGATACCCTGGTTATTCGCCGGCCCGGCAATTACTTTGTACAGGCTACTGACGGGTGTGGGCATTCCTTTGCCGATTCCGCCCTGGTTCCCCTGATTGACACTGCATTTTATTTACCCATTCAGGCTTCGGTCTGTTTAAATGATTCGCTGAAAATAACCTTACCGCCTTCGGTAAAAAGTATAGACTGGAATCCGGATGAATCTGTCACACAACAGAATGATGTGTTGTACTTCTTTCCCCCAAGATCAACGCCCTATCATCTCAGGGCAAACTTTTCTGAAAACTGTTTTTCGGAAAAGGATATTTATATAACGGTGGACCGCTGCCCCGAAACAATATTCTTCCCCAATTCTTTTACGCCCAACCAGGACGGACTCAATGATTATTTCAGGCCCGTACTGGGCAGATACCTTACCTCTTACAGAATGACGGTGTTTAACCGCTACGGCCAAAAAGTATTTGAGAGCGGCGATCCTAATACGGGTTGGAATGGTTATTTCAAATCGGAACCCTGTGACAGCGGACTTTATGTTTGGATATGTGAATATCAATTCCCGGGCAGGGAATTGAAAAAGATAAAAGGAAATCTGACACTCATTAAATAACATTCCGCCCAGTTATTAAAAAACCCCGCTGCAAACACAACGGGGCACAATACACATCTCAATAAAAATTCTCAACAACAAAAATTATCCTGTCATACATCAATAGGGTTTTTACCGTCAGGGCAAGAATTGATTCCACTTCGTTTTACATATATATTTTTTCGTTTTGTTATTCTAATAATTAGTTATTAAATTCATATCATCAAAAACTTAACGCTATGAAAAAGATTGCTCTTTTATCTGCAACAATCCTTTTACTGTTTTTTTTTGGATGTAAAAAAGTTGATAATAACCTTCAGAAAGGTAGAGTCACTCAACAATTTCAAGACAACGCTTTAGCCAAACTCAGGCTCGCTGTTGCAAATAATCCCTCATTAAAGCGAATAACCGTTCCTGTTAATGAAAAAGTAGAAGGCTATTTTGCTGATTCATCTCTGAAAAGAATTACATCCAAATCAATTAAAGGTTCTCCGAACTCGAGGGTGTATCAGTGTGCTGATCCCGTTGATATGGATTACCCTCCTTCTTCTACCCTGAAATCTTATACCTATGAATATGACTGCAACCTGGGATATAAATTTACCTTTAACTGGGAAGTATCGATTTCTGTAAATCTTTTAACCGTACAGGGAAGCTATGTAGCAAAAGGCAGAGTAAGAGTAATCGGGAATGGTGTATCTGTTTATTCGGATTTAAACCTGACATCAATTACACTTACCAATCTGGGTGATGATCCCGGTACCTTAAATCAGAATGTAATTTATGAAGTGGAATATGAAACAGATTGGATCAACGCGGGTTATTTTGGAGATATATATGCACCCGAAAGTTTACAAACAAGTTTTGTTGCTCCGACTGATTGTATAGATATACCCAATTACGTTACGGGGTACAAGACGGTCGCTTTCGATGGCACTAAATCATGCACAAGAATAGACCCGCTTGCTATCATACCGGCTGAAAAAGATTTGCAGGGTAATTATATCGATCATGGCATAATCATGGGTTTTGGAAATATTGTATATCTTGATGGCTGCCCGACACCACCCAATTATTCTGATAGATACGAAGTGGAAATAAAATATGATATGTCAGGGTATGCTTTTCATCAAATAGACCCCCGATTGGGTACGTGGCCAGGTGACGTCTTAACGAATGGATACTTAAATCCTTTTAATTCCCTCACAGACAATGGAACAATAGGGCTTTATGATGTTTATTATATTCCCAAAAGAGATATGGCGATTGATCTGAACTCAGGGGATGTTATTCACGGTTCCTATTTAATTCACTATCGAAACTTCATGTATGACGGATGTAAAGGTCCATGGTCAGAAGATTTTCCTGTAGAACTTTAAATTATTATTAAACCAGGTTTAAATGCTATCCAGAATTTGTGTTCTTATTCTTTGGTTTTTTGCATTAAATATTTCGTTGAAAGGTTATAGTCAACAGGGGTGTATCGATTCAACCTTTACTTACAATTACTTTATTAAGGGTGGTAATTTCTATCTGGGGGATGGTTCGGGAGAGAAAACAAAGGAGGGTGGATTACTTCTTAAAGGGTATTCTCAATCGGCTACTTACCCCGATGAATTCATAAAGTTATCTTCCAGTGGTGAGGTAAATTGGGCAGATTATCTTAAGTGCAAGGATCCTTCAACTCTTTTAGGCGTTTCAGCAATTACCGAAATGAAGGATGGCAGCTTTATCTTTGCCTTCAGGAAAGACAATCATCCGGGGATGAGAATCGGGGTAGCGAAACTTGATTATAACGGAAAGATTTTATGGGAAAGAACATTTCGCAATAATTACGAAACCGCATCCGGCGAACCAATCTTTTATATAGGCTCCGTCAGTGAGGGGGAAAACGGGGATATCATATTAAACACGTTTGAAAAGGGCGATCAAAATTACAGGAACGGACCGGGCATTACCCGCTTAGACAGCAACGGCAATACGGTATGGAGCCTTCAGTATTTTGATTGGCTAACCCTCATTGATGACAACAAAAATGTTTATCATGACGGTACATTGACCTTTTGGGGCAGGCTTTACGAATCGGCTCAGGATACTGCTTTGGATGCTCTGCACGCTGTTGTGCTTAACTACAACACCGGAAATATTGAAAAAGTGATCAGGTATCAGCTTGCCCCTGAAAACCGGGATATGAGTTTATTAATATACAGAAGTCCGAATATAAATTACAATATTGCCAAAAGACTTCAAAACGGCGGGATATCATTATTTTATTATTTCTCTAGTTCTGCTCTAAATAAGATGCTCTATCTCAGGTTTGATAAGGATCTCAATTTTATACGCGCTCTCAGTATTGTGCAAAATAATGCGGATTCCTATTTTGAGATTGGAACACCTGAAATAAACGATGTGGACGGCAGCCTTATATTCTCTGCTGATGAAGAGATCCCAGGCCTGCCACAGCCACGGCTGCCCTATCAGTACAGCATCATTGTAAAAGACAATTCTGCGGTGCCGTCTCAATTTTATTTTGACGGAATGGACTGGCATTTCTTCAGGTTTCAGGGAAATTCCCGCATAAATGAAATCATCGGCAAAAACGGTTCGTTTACCGTTGTCAATTTGCCTGCAGATCCCGTTGCCTCTTCCTTTTGTGATCCGGCCAAAGATTCATCCTTCGGATATTACAAGCCCTACCGGTTAAATCAGTCTGAAGTTGATTACCAGTGGCAGGATATCCGTCGCAATGTTTATACTTCTTACACTACCTCAGAGATCACGGCTATTCCGTTGGAGGTAAACCGTCAGGAAGATTGTAAAAAAATCTTTTCCTGCGACAGCTTCAAACTTTCAGGCCAAAGTTCTTTTTGTTTTGACAATCATTCACCCGCTCTATTTACAGGATTGAAAAATGAAGAATGCAATCGCAGGGTAGAGTGGTCGTTTGATACTTCTTTTGCATCCGTTCAATCGCAGGTGAGCGATTCCTCGGTTGAATTGAATTTTACGAAACCGGGGAATTTTAAACTGTATGCTTCCCTTCAGGGCTGCGGGTTGACCGACAGTATGGACATCCGCGTGTATGAGAATAAAAGTGCACTGGATATTGCCAAAGGAGAGGGACTATGCCCCGGAAATTCTTTGACCTTATACGCCACAAAGGGGTTTGTATCCTACCAGTGGAATGACGGGAGTACAGCGGATACCCTGGTTATTCGCCGGCCCGGCAATTACTTTGTACAGGCTACTGACGGGTGTGGGCATTCCTTTGCCGATTCCGCCCTGGTTCCCCTGATTGACACTGCATTTTATTTACCCATTCAGGCTTCAGTCTGTTTAAATGATTCGCTGAAAATACCCTTACCTCCTTCGGTAAAAAGCATAAACTGGAATCCGAATGAATCTGTCACGCAACAGAATGATGTGTTGTACTTCTTTCCCCAAAGATCAACGCCCTATCATCTCAGGGCAAACTTTTCTGAAAACTGTTTTTCGGAAAAGGATATTTATATAACGGTGGATCGCTGCCCCGAAACAATATTCTTCCCCAATTCTTTTACGCCCAACCAGGACGGGCTCAATGATTATTTCAGGCCCGTACTGGGCAAATACCTTACCTCTTACAGAATGACGGTGTTTAACCGCTACGGCCAAAAAGTATTTGAGAGCGGTGATCCCAATACGGGTTGGAACGGGTATTTCAAATCGGAACCCTGCGGCAGCGGAGTCTATGTCTGGATATGCGATTACCAGTTTCCGGGACGGGAAAGAAAGAAAATTCGCGGTGAAGTGTTTTTGGCAAGATAAAACGGAGATAGAATTATCTTTCATACGTTTATTGGCTAAAGCCAGGTCAATCATTTTAAACAGAGCCTTTTGTTCATCATCAGCCAGCGTATCAATCATTTTTATTTTCTGCATCAGGGGTAAGTTTACTTCCTGTTCTCCCTCGTGTGACTTAAAAAACCCGGCAGTATCCACTTCAAAAACGGCGGCTAATTTTTCCAGCGTAGAAATCGACGGCTCTACTTTCCCGTTTTCAATACGGCTGTATTGTCCCTGAGGAACACCTGAATCTGCACATTGTTCCTTTTGGGAAAGATGCTTAACATCTCTCAGATGCCTGATATTTTTAGCTATTAATTTTTACTGTCTGTGCCATCAAGAATTAAATTATGCAATAAGGTTAATAAAATAGCTGTCTTATTGCAGTAAACTAAAATTCTAACCATTCTTTTATACAGTTAAATATATACTATGAAGGCAAAACAAATGTTTGTTTTGGCGAAAAAAATAATTTTTGAATATGAAGATAGCGGCAAACAAGACAAAACCGGAAATTCTGACTGTGTTGGGTTATTGCAGTGTCAGACTCCAATGAAAATAAAAATAGGGTTCTACCTCTTACCGGGATTATAAAAAACCAGGTATGCAGGCCTGTCCCGAAACGAACAAAGTGATTTACCTTAAGTTCGACACAGCCAATACAGCGGTTTACAATTCAGGTGCCTTCCGGATGATGCGTATCTTATACCGTCACGATCCCCGTATATACGCTGTCGGCGGCATCCTTTCCGTCTTCGCTGATGAAGCCTATCCAGGTATGTGCTTCCCCGGTATAACCGTGGGTTTTCAGTTTGGCGGTTCCATCGCCCCTGCGCCGACTGCTGATCTCAAATACCACTTGCTTTACGGCGAGGAAATAAGCAACCAATACGGCAATATCGGAACTCCGTGCCGTGCCTGTCCCCGTATTATCATCCCACGTAAACAGGATATTGTCTCCTCCTCCCGTTGTTGCTGCAACCGGTACGGAGGGCATGCCGCCTCCGGATATTTGCACATCGGGCCACGACAGTGTTGTAGGCTACCTCACCCAACAATCACCTAATAACCAGCAGCATAAAAAGTTTGGCAATGTTCACTAATTAGTTACCTTAGTGAAATGCAAAGGCAATTGAAAACTTACGGCAAATATTTTTTTGACTTCTATTGCTCGCTGGACGATGATATTCAAGAAAAAATTGATTGGGTTTTTGAAATTGTAAAGAATGCTGACCATATTCCTAAAAAATTCTTTGACCACTTAACAGGTTCAGATGGAATTTTTGAAATTAGAATTGAATACGAAAGCAACATTTATCGGGTATTGTGCTTTTTTGATAAAGGAAATTTGGTAGTCCTTATTAACTCATTTCAAAAGAAAACTCAAAAGACACCGCCAAAAGAAATTGCCTTAGCTGAAAAACTTAAAAAACAATATTTCATTGACAAAAAAATAGACGATGAATACGAAAGAAACAAAAAGGTCAAAAAATAAAATAATGGATTGGAATGACCACCTTGACAAAAAATACGGGAAGGTTGGAACAGCGACCCGAACCGAATTTGAAAGCAAAGCCCAAGCATTTGTTATTGGTGAACTTTTGAAAGATGAACGGCAAAAAGCAAACTTGACACAAGAAGCCCTGGCTGAAAAAACCGGGACTAAGAAAAGCTACATTTCAAGAATTGAGAACGGACGTGCGGATATCCAACTTTCAACATTGTACAAGTTAATTGAGCAAGGGCTTAACCGAAAACTTGAATTGTATATACGATGACAAAATAGGCAGCCTACAACAAGCACATTGGCATAGCAGGGCTGATGTGCATTTAATCGGCTTTTTGTTCGCTTTTGAGCACCAGTCCCGGCTGAAAATTCTTTGATAAACTTTGGTGCATATTCTGTACTTTAATTCTTTATTGGTCTTTGGTTCCAGGCTGACGAATTTCTAATCCCCTGCCATCGCCAATATATACCGATATGTCCGGATAAACTCCTGTGATTGCTTTTCGCATCAGTGCGCTGGTGGCTTTGTTATATCCTGTGGCCGTGTTTATTTTTTGCGGAAATGTCCAGTCAAAGAAACCGCTGCCGGCAAAGCATCTGGTAAATTCATGGCATATTTTGATCTTTTGCTGCTGGGCAAGCCGGGCAGGGGTCATGGGTTTGGTACTCTTCCTCCTTTTACTGCGGATAAAGTTGGTTCCCATGCGCATATAACCGGATACATTTCCTGCATTGCCTGTAAATTCACCGAGGATGCCGTAAGGTATTCTTGCCATAATCAAACGTTTTTGAGATGATCTGATATGCTAACGCTCCGGCCAGCCCTTTTGGTATATGGCATAAATGAATCAAAAGGGTGATCAGACAAATGTTATTCGGCTCCCCGTTCCCAATTATCTCCGAATTAGCAACGAATAATGTAAGGATTGTAACGGGAACATTACTACCCAAATTCTATGTATCCTCCGGGTTCTTTATGGGTAAACCTGCTCTACCCCGGAAAATGTTGCATGAACATGTTTTCCTAAACCTGAGTGATGGATTCCCTGGCGGATAAATCAAAGGAGAGTTATTCAAGCAGACGCGGTTTATTTTTATCCCGGTATTTTATTCCCGTATTTCGCAGGTTCATCCGGTCATTTTCCTTCCCGTCTGAGCAAGTGTGAAAAAAAATATTTTTCTATTTAAACGATTAAGCATATTATTGTTAAAGAATTGTTGATTGATTGGTTTGTGGACTTCAGAGAAAAGATTTATCAGGTTAAGACTTTCCAAAATGAGCTTAAACGATTAAATAAACGATGCTTAGAATCCCTGAAAATATTAAATCCATTCACTTTTAAAATCATACATCTCATGAGAAAATTACTTTTATTTTTCTTTTCTGTTATCGCCTGTTCCTTAACATTCGGCCAGACATTCAACGGTGTGGATATGAGCCTGGGAAACTTATCAAAATTGTCTGATGCAAAAACAAAATCCATCTCTCCCGAAAATTTCACAGGAGAAAAAGGCAAGGGCGGAATGGCCAATCCGAAAACACAGGCCGGTCAGAGAAATGTGGCCAACGCATCTAATGCTGCGAGAGACCTCGGTGTCGGATGGAAAGTAAATCCGTATGTTCATATTGGTCCGGGAGAAACTTTTACCATGGCGGATATTCAGGAATCGGGAGTTATCCAGCATATTTGGATGACGCCAACCGGTGTGTGGACAAATTCTATTCTGCGAATTTATTGGGACGGAGAAAAAAATCCTTCGGTGGAAGCTCCTGTCGGTGCGTTCTTTGGCATGGCATGGAATCAGTATTCCCCGCTGAATTCACTGGCGATGACGGTAAATCCCGGAAGCGCTTTCAACTCTTATTGGAAAATGCCATTTAGAAAAAGTTGTAAAATAACCATGGAAAATATCGGCGACCAACCGATGGTTTTATATTATCAGATTGACTATGCTGCTACAAAAGTCGGCAATGACGAAGCCTATTTTCACGCTCAATACAGAAGATCCAATCCCACGCAGGGAAGCGACTACACAATTATTGACGGAATCAAGGGAAAAGGACAGTATGTGGGTACTTATCTCGCAGTGGGTGTAAATAATAACGGATGGTGGGGTGAGGGGGAAATTAAATTCTTTATCGATGGCGACAAGGAATTTCCTTCAATCAACGGCACAGGCACTGAAGATTATTTCTGCGGTTCCTACGACTTTGATACCAGGAGTAAAAATCAAAATGGGACAGATCAGGTTAATTATACAGAATTCTGTACGCCCTATTCAGGCCTGCACCAGGTCATAAAAGGTGATGGGCATTATAATGTCATGCAGCGGTTTGGAATGTACCGATGGCACATTATGGATCCAATTCGTTTTGACAAAGATTTGAAAGTGACCATTCAGGATTTGGGATGGCGTTCCGGCGGGCGTTACCTGGCTCAGCATTCAGACATGATTTCAGTTGCCTATTGGTATCAGACAGAACCCCATAATCCGTTTCCAAAAATTCCATCTAAAGATGAATTAGAGATCAATTAATTCAATTCAGAAAACTTTAAAGGATGATTTCAAAATATTTTAAAGCACTTGTTATGTTTTCAATCCTGATAACCGGTTGCCAGAATTCGGATAAGTCGGCTAAAAAAGAAAGTAATGCTGCACCGGCGGTTAATGAAAATACATTTAGTCACGATCAGGATTTTTTAAAGAAATGGGACAGCTCACTTGTGGTGCTGAAAGCAGGAGATAGTAATGCAATGATTCTTGTTTCTCCAAAGTACCAGGCCAAAGTTTTTACATCTACTGCCCGGGGGGATTCGGGAAAAAGTTTCGGATGGATCAATTATGGAGCTTTTGAAAAGCCGGTGGATCCACACATGAATGCGTTTGGCGGTGAAGACAGGCTCTGGCTTGGCCCGGAGGGTGGGCCTTTTTCACTCTTCTTTGCTCCGGGAAAGGAAATGGTTTTTGATAACTGGCATACACCCGCACCTTTCGATATTGAATCATGGAGTCTTGTTTCTTATACAACCAATGAAGCTCAGTTGTCAAAGGATATGAAGTTGTTGAATTATGCAGGTACGGAACTTCATCTCAATATCAATCGTGAAATCCGGATGCTGGAAACTCCTCAAATTGAAAAGTCGCTTTCAATTGCATTGGGTAAAGATGTGCATGTTGTCGGATTTACCACCACCAATACACTTAAAAATACCGGTGATATTGTATGGGATCATAAAACCGGTGCACCCTGCATGTGGAACCTGGATATGTTTACACCTTCCGAAAAAACGGTCATTGTCATCCCGTACAAAACGGGAGTAAAAGGCAAAGTAGCCACCACCGATTATTTCGGAGAAATACCTGCCGACAGAATCAAGATCGATAGCGGTACCCTGTATTTCAGGGCTGACGGGCATTCCAGAGGAAAACTCGGACTCCCCCCTGCACGTGTGAAAGGTGTTGCAGGAAGCTATTCCGCAGATAAGGGAGTGTTGACAATAATCCGGTATGATGTGGATCAGAAAGGAACGTATCTCAATCAGGAATGGACAACCCAAAAGGATCCTTTTACCGGTGATGTGATGAATGCTTACAATGATGGTCCTCTGAAAGATGGTTCTCAGATGGGCCCTTTCTATGAAATGGAAAGTGTTTCGCCGGCTGCGTTTTTGAAACCGGGAGAAAGCCTGGTGCATAAACACACTGTTTACCATTTTACGGGCGATCAAAATGCCCTTAACGGGATTTCAGAAAAAGTTCTTGGCGTATCTCTCGATCAGATTAATTCAGTATTTAAAAAAGATTAAAATTCAATATAACATGGGTGAATATCCTAAAATTGGAATCAGGCCAATCATAGACGGACGGCTGGGAGGCATTCGTGAATCGCTGGAAGATACCACGATGGGAATGGCAAAGAACGTCGCCGAACTTTTTAGTCGTGAACTGAAATATCCCGATGGTAGTTCTGTAAAATGTGTGATTGCCGGTACCTGTATCGGTGGTGTAAAAGAAGCCGCCGATTGTGCGGAAAAATTCAGAAGAGAAAATGTGGGTGTTTCCCTCTCTGTAACTCCGTGCTGGTGTTATGGTTCAGAAACTATGGATATGGATCCGCATTTGCCAAAGGCCATTTGGGGATTTAACGGCACTGAAAGGCCGGGTGCTGTTTACCTGGCAGCGACACTGGCAGCACATAATCAAAAGGGTTTGCCTTCTTTCGGAATTTATGGGAAAGATGTACAGGATTTGGGTGATAAAAATATTCCTGATGATGTCAGGGAAAAGTTACTTCGTTTTGCCAAAGCAGGTTTGGCTGTGGCCATAATGAAAGGAGAATCTTACCTCGCGATTGGTTCCGTTAGTATGGGAATTGGTGGTTCGATTGTGAATCCTGATTTCTTTCAACACTATCTCGGTATGAGAAATGAATATGTTGACTCTGCCGAAGTGCTTCGCAGAATTCAATTGGAGATTTATGATAAAGAAGAATTCAAGAAAGCCATTGAATGGACAATAAGTCATTGCAAAGAAGGAGAAGATTTTAATCAGAAAAAAAATATTAAAAGCCGCGAACAAAAAGATAAGGACTGGGAATTTGTGGTAAAAATGACAATGATTATCCGCGACCTGATGACAGGTAATAAAAAATTATCTGACATGGGTTTTAATGAAGAATCGTTGGGCCACAATGCCATTGCTTCCGGTTTCCAGGGGCAGAGACAATGGACAGACTTTTTGCCTAACGGTGATTTTTCAGAAGCCATATTAAATTCATCCTTTGACTGGAATGGTATCCGCAAACCATTTGTCGTAGCTACTGAAAATGATTCTTTGAACGGAGCCTCTATGCTCTTTAATTATTTACTGACGAACACACCGCAAATTTTTGCAGATGTAAGAACCTATTGGAGCCCTGAAGCTGTCGAGAGAGTTTCTGGTTGGAGGCCTGATGGCATTGCCGAAAAAGGGTTTATCCATTTAATCAATTCCGGATCTATCACGCTGGATGGCAGTGGCAGGCAGCACCGCGATGGCAAACCTGCAATGAAACCGTTTTGGGAAATCACTGAAAAAGAGGCCGATGATTGCCTGAATGCGACAACCTGGTATCCGGCCAACCGCGATTATTTTCGCGGAGGCGGATATTCTTCCAATTTGCTAACCGAAGGAGGAATGCCCCTCACGATGTGCAGATTGAATCTGGTGCATGGGATCGGCCCGGTACTGCAGATTGCGGAAGGATGGTCAATTGATTTGCCAAAAGAAGTTCACAAAATTCTTCATGAACGTACAGATAAGACCTGGCCAACTACCTGGTTTGTTCCGCGGTTGAATGAAAAATTATCCAATTTCAAAAGTGTTTATAATGTGATGGCAAATTGGGGAGCCAATCACGGAGCCATTAGTTATGGTCACATAGGTGCAGATTTGATTACATTGGCATCGATACTTCGTATCCCGGTAAACATGCATAATGTAGATGATGAAAATATTTTCAGGCCTTCAGCCTGGGCAAGCTTTGGAATGGAAAAAGAGGGAGCTGATTTCAGAGCCTGTTCAACGTATGGACCACTTTATTAACTGTTACCAATCTTAAAAGATGCAAAAACCAAAGTCTTCACTTTTCATCAGGGATGGTGTAAACTATCTGATCCCTTTTGCAGCCATCAGCGCTTTGTTTTTTTTATGGGGTATTGCGCATGGCATGCTGGATACGCTGGATAAAAATTTTCAGATGATGCTACACCTTGAAAAATGGCAATCCAGTTTTATTCAGTTTTCTCTTTATGGCGCCTATTTTGGTATGGCGATCCCTGCCGGGTTGTTCATGAAAAAACATGGATATAAAAAAGGAATCATTCTCGGATTGTTGTTGTTTGCATCCGGTGCATTGTTAGCTGCTGCCACAGCTCCTCTTCAGCATTTTGTGTTGTTTTTGGTCTGTCTGTTGATTGTAGGCTGTGGATTAGCCACTCTTGAAACCGCGGCCAATCCTTATACTACAAAATTAGGTCCGCCCGAGACAGCCGAAAGGAGAATCAATTTTTCTCAGTCATTCAATGGATTGGCGTGGGTTCTTGGGCCATTGATTGCGCTTTATATTTATGGCAATCAAAATCATGAGGAAGGAAAAAAGATGATTTCAATTATTCTTCCCTTTGCCATTATCGGAATCGTTGTTTTATTGGTTGCTTTTGTTTTTATGCGCCTTCACTTGCCTGAGATTACCGAAGAAGATGAGAATCTCGCCCACGGCACCGCAACCCATACCGACGAAAAAAATGCAATTGATGACATAACAGATCCCAGATACATCTCAAAAAAACCGTTGTGGGAAAACAGGCATTTCAAACTGGGATTCATAGCGCAGGCCTGTTATGTGGCAGCGCAAACCGGCGTGTTTAGTTATCTGATCAATTTCGTCACAGATCATGACATGCATCCGCGGTTTGATGTAAAATATGCTCCCTATTTTTTATCGCTCGGATTTTTACTTTTCATGATCGGGCGCGTATCGGGAAGCGCCATGATGAAATACTTCAGGCCATACAGGATGCTGGCATTGTATGCTCTGGCAAATTGTATTTTACTCCCGATTGTTGCGGCTGAGTTCGGATGGGTATCGCTGATTGCACTTTACGGAGTATTCTTTTTTATGTCGCTGATGTTCCCTACCATTTTTGCTCTGGCAATAAAATCTCTCGGGAAGAATACCAAGCAGGGAGCTTCCTTCCTTGTAATGGCTGTGGCAGGTGGTGCGGTTTTTCCACCCCTGATGGGAGCTGTGGCTGACAATTATGGTATGAGTATGGGGTTTCTCGTGCCGATACCATTGTTTGCATTTATTCTGTTTTATGCGGTGAAGGGATATGAGGTCAAATAAGCCGACGGTCAGGAAGGGAAAAACGAAAGATATAGGTTCATTTTTAAAATTAAAAACATAGTTTAAAAAAGAAATGTGTTGTCTGTGGTTGAAATGAGCAGTTTAATCATAATTGAATGCAGGTTGGTAAGGGGTTGAGTGAAATAAAGAATAAAATATTCCGGGAGCAATGGAAAAAGATTTTGTAATAGGGCTTGATTTTGGAACCGACTCGGTCAGGGCGATCGTTGTAAACGGCCGTAGTGGAGATATTATTTCATCCTCCGTGGCAAATTATCATAGATGGAACAGGGGACTTTTTTGCAAACCTTCGGCAAATCAGTTCAGGCAACATCCGCTGGATCATATTGAGGGGATGAAATCTGTTGTGAATGATTGTCTTGATAAAGCGGGGAATCATGCGAGGGAGAGGGTCCGATGCATTTCAGTTGCCTCTACAGGCTCTACCCCGATAGGGGTAAATAAACACGGCATCCCATTGTCACTAACTGCCGGATTTGAAGAAAATCCCAATGCCATGTTTATTCTCTGGAAAGACCATTCTTCTATTGAGGAGGCTGATGAAATTAACCGTGCGGCGAAGAGTTTTGAAACGGATTATCTGAAATATGTGGGAGGTTCTTATTCTCCCGAATGGTATTGGGCAAAGCTTCTTCATGTATTAAGAACAGATTCTGCGGTTAGGGGTAACTGTTATACCTGGGTCGAACATAGCGACTGGATTCCATTTCTATTGACCGGAGGTGAAGATGCAAGGGATATAAAAAGGAATGTATGTGCTGCGGGGCATAAAGGTTTGTGGGCTGATGAATTTGGAGGAATGCCGCCGGAAAAATTGTTTAAAAAGACAGACCCCGTGCTCATTCCTTTTAGGGAGAGGTTTGGGAAAGTTGTATTTACTGCGGATCAACCTGCAGGAAATCTGGGTAAAGAATGGGCTCAGAAATTTGGATTGAGTGATGATGTGTTAGTGGGGATTGGAGCTTTGGATGCTCATATAGGAGCTGTGGGCGGGAATATTAAACCTTATTATCTGAGCAAGGTGATCGGTACTTCCACCTGCGATTTGATGGTGGTACCGAAAGCTGAAATGGAAGGAGTTTTTATTAGGGGAATCAGCGGGCAGGTGGAGGGTTCTGTCATTCCGGGTATGGTGGGCCTTGAAGCAGGTCAATCGGCTTTCGGAGATATTTATTCGTGGTTCAGGGATTTATTACTCTGGCCTGTCAGTCAATTGACAGATGAAAATCATACGGAGAATGATTTCGAATATAAATTGAAACCTTCCATTCTTCGCAACCTTGACGGGAAAGCCTCTGCCATTGATCCTTCAACGGTCTCCGAATTTGCCATAGACTGGTTTAACGGGAGACGAACACCCTTTGTAAACCCGAATGTCAAGGGGATGATTGGCGGGCTGACCCTGGGTTCGGATGCTCCGGAGATTTACAGGGCTTTGGTTGAATCGACATGCTTTGGATCGCGTGCGATTGTTGAAAGTATTGAAGAGCAGGGAATTGGTATTAAGGCCGTACAGGCATTGGGTGGTATTGCTGTCAGATCAAAATTTGTGGTTCAAATGATGGCAGATGTGTTGGATCGCCCTGTAATCGTTTCACCGGAAGAGCAGACTGTGGCGCTGGGTGCGGCCATGTTCGCTGCTGTCGTTTGTGGTATTCATAAAAATATTGCGGAGGCACAGCAGGCATTTGACAAAAACAAGGATGTTGTTTTTAATCCGGATCGAAGGTTCAAAAAAATATATGATGACAGGTATAAGCAATACAGATATTACGGTAAGATGCAAGAATAAAAAGCAAATTCTTTAATTATAAAAACTGCACTGATGATGGAATATCCTGCAATTGAGAAGACTAAATCCGACCGGGATCTTTTTACCTGTCTGTATCAGGAATACAGGCAGGTATTGTTTAAAAAATTTTTACCTCTTTTGAATTCTCCTGAAACGGTGAAAGATATTATTCAGGAAGTATTCATCAGGGCATGGATTAAACGTGAGGTGATAAAACCTGAATCTTCACTGAAAGGTTATATGTATAAGATTGGACAAAACCTCATTTTCGATTACTACAGGCAAAAGAGTGTCATGTACCAGTCTGCATGGTTATACCTGTGGCAGCAGGAGCAGGAATGGCCTGATGAAAACCAGGTTACCACAGAAGATAAGGTGGCAAAAATTGAGATGATCGTCAGTCAATTGCCTCCTCAAAGAAAAAGAGTATTTGAATTATGCAAGTATGAACAGAAGAGTTATCAGGAAGTCAGCAATGCCATGCACATATCACTATCAACGATCAGCGACCATATAGTAAAAGCAAAAAGTTTTATCAGATCGGAATTGGTAAGGGACTTTAGGATTGCAGGTTGATTTTCATTTAGAATAAAAATTCATGAGAAATAAAATTTCTTTAAAGGATATTGCAAAGGCGGTTGGGGTTTCAACTGCACTGGTTTCGTACGTGCTCAATAACAGGGAACGGGAGGCCAGGGTAAGCCCGGAAACAGCAAAAAAGATCAGGGAAGCTGCGAAGGAATTGAATTACCAGCCCAATCAACTTGCAAAAAGTTTGAAGAGCGGTAAGTCGTTGGCCATTGGTTTGATCCTTGCAGATATTTCCAATCCCTTCTTTGGCCATCTTGCACGCACGATAGAAGACGAATCCAAAAAGAAAGGTTATACCGTTATCGTCGGAAGTTCAGATGAAAATTATAAGAATTCGGAGAGGTTGATGAATACTTTTATAGAAAGGCAGATAGACGGGTTCATCATCGCTCCGGCCGAAGGGTCGAAAGCACAATTAAAATATCTCAATGAACTAAATATTCCGTTTGTTTTGATTGACAGGTATTTTAAGGAAATAGAATCGAGTTATGTGGTGATAGATAATTTCAGGGCGACCCATGATGCAACGGCAAAATTATTGGAGCTTGGGCATCAGAATGTTGCTTTTGTTTGTTACAATAACCAGTTGCAGCATACAATTGACAGGTATAACGGGTATTCGAAAGCCATGGAAGAGGCCGGGAAAAAAGTAACCTCAAAGCTGTTGTGCAAAGTAAAATTCAATAATCCCGGAGATTTTCATTTAAAGTTCAGAAACCTGATGACGAAGGGAAATAAAATAGATGCCGTTTTGTTTTCGACCAACACACTTTCCACACTGGGGCTAAAAACATTAATGGATTTGGGAATAAAAATTCCGGATGAGGTAGCAGTATTTTGTTTTGATGAAAGCGAGTCGTATGATTTGTTTTATTGTCCGGTAAGTTATGTGAGCCAGCCGTTGAAAGAGATCGGGCAGAGGGCGGTGCAGATATTGGTGGAGATGATTGGAGCAAAATTGGGATTTCACAGACAGGTGATTTTAAATTCAGAATTGATAATCCGGGAATCGTGTGAAAAGAGATGACCAAAAAAGTTATGGGTTTAAAATTTTTGGAAAAAGAGTGAGAAGTTGAGCAGAGGGAAATGGATTTTTATCGTATTATAAATTAAATGGTATGTATAGATATTTAGATGAGGCATGTTGGAATTTTATAGAACGATAATTTTAATTAGTCTATACTGCTTAAACGTTTAAACTAAGTATTAAAGAAGAGAAATATAATTGAATGAAAACTGTTTAAAGAATAAAATCTATAAAATTATGAATAGAAGACCGCAACTAATTACTTCACCAGCCAGGAGAAAACAATTGAGCTTTTCAAACTTAATTATTTTGGTGATATTCCTTTTAGGCATTCCTGGACTTTGTTTTAGTGAAAGAAATACTGGATTATTACCTGATAAAGTCATCTCTGGTTTTGTTCTGGATCCTAATGGAGCACCTATTCCAAATGTTACGATCACATTAAAAGGAACAAGCGAGACTACTATTTCCGGAAACGATGGTTCTTTTAAAATTTCTATCGGAGAAAATATAGCCTCACCAGTTTTGGTTTTTAGTTCAATAGGATACCTGCCACGCGAAGTTGAGGTCGCTGGTCGGCTTTCACTGACTGTAAGACTGGATGTTGATAACCGTAATTTGGGTGAAGTTGTGGTAATTGGATATGGTACTCAAAAGAGGAAGGATCTCACTGGATCAATTGCGACAGTTTCGTCTTCTCAGATCGCTGAAAGACCAGTGAGTGGTTATCAGGATGCCCTGGCTGGATTGATTCCCGGAATTGATATAGCCCCAAGGAGTGCTAATCCAGGAAATGTGCCTGAAATCACTATACGAGGAATAGGTACCATTTCAGGGGGAAGGGATCCATTATATGTTGTGGATGGTTTTCCTACTGATGCTGCCAATGCAATGGCAATAGACCCAACAGATATAGCTTCAGTGGACGTATTAAAGGATGCATCCTCAACATCTATATATGGTTCCAGGGGTGCAAATGGCGTTATTATTATAACCACCAAATCGGGCCGAGAGGGAACTTCTTCTGTCAATCTAAGTGTAAAAGAGGGGTTCTCCCGTGCCAACAAGCATGACTTTTATAAAGTAATGAATGGTGCCCAATACACTGAATGGTATAAAGAAAAAGCACAATTTGCGGGTACACCAATCCCTTCCTGGATCACCAACTGGGATGGTACCAGCACCAATTGGCAGGATGTGATTTATCGCAATGCTCCTTTCCAGAATATAACGATTTCCACTTCCGGAGGAACAAAAAAATTAAGTTATCTGTTTTCCGGTGGATATCTTGATCAGGGAGATATTCTTTTGAAATCAGGGTATCAGAAATATACAGCACTCGCTAAACTGGATTATCACGCTTCTGACCGCATAAGCCTGGGTCTTAACCTGGCACCAAGCTATACTATCCAAAAATTGAGTGCTCCGGAAGACGATTTTTCATCTTTAACCGGAGATGCAGTATTGCTTCCTCCAATAATTCCTGTTTATAATAAAGATGGTACCCCGTCTGACCCGAATTCTTTTGGTATTCTTGCTAACCAAATGGTGAACCCTCTGACAATAGCTGAGAATTATCAGAAAAGTTTCAGAAACTTCTACCTTTTATCCAATGCTTACGCTATTGTAAAAATTATTAAGGGACTCGAATTCAAAAGTTCAATAGGAGCTAATATAACAGACAGTAGGTACAGGCTCTTTCAAAAAGAAGGAATGAGGGGTCAGGCTTTATATCCGGTAACTGCACTGGAATTAAATTCTGCAAGAACAGTTAATTGGTTAAATGAAAACACCCTAACCTATAATACGACAATAAATGAAGATCATAAGATCCAGGGTCTTTTAGGATTTAGTTCTCAGAGAACTGATTTTGATATTGTAGGCGCCAATGCAAATACTTTTACAGGAAATTTAGCTCAGACAATTGGATTCGGAACCAATCAAAGTGCCTTCTCTGGCAATTCAGCTAATTCATTGGTATCCTATTTTGCGCGCGTCAATTATTCTTACAAGGATAGGTATTTACTTACTGCCACTGTGAGAAGAGACGGAAGTTCGAGATTCGGATCGAATCATTTATATGGAACTTTCCCTTCTGTGGCTGCCGGATGGAATATTTCTAATGAGAAGTTCATGGCTAATAGCAAAATCATTGACCACATGAAAATCAGAGCCAGCTATGGTTCTACAGGAAGTAATTTTATCGGAGACTTCACTTCAAGGGCGAGTATGACGGCCGTAAATGGTTCATTTGGAAATACATCGGTAGTTGGGTTTACCAATGCTGATCCGGGAAACCCTGATTTAACCTGGGAAAAAGCAAAGCAGACTGATATAGGTTTGGATATTGGTGCATTCCAGCGTATTAATCTGACATTCGATTATTTCAGTAGTATTTCAAATGGGCTATTGCTTGCTGTAAATGTTCCACCCTCTACCGGATATGGGAGCAATCTTCAGAATATTGGAAGTATGAGGAAATGGGGTTATGAAGCCTCTGTGAATGCAAGTTTAGTAAGAAGTAAAGATTTTAGCTGGGATTTTGGATTTAATGCGACACATTTAAAACAAAAGGTATTAAAACTTGGACCCACAGGTGCACCACTGTATCAATTCTTTGCTGTGCTTGTTACAAAGATTGGAGGCCCATTGGAACAGGAACATGCTTTACAGCAAATTGGTATTTTATCAGCAAAAGATTTTGCAGATGGTGTAGCACATAAGCCGGTAGGTGATATGCCTGGTGATTTCAAATTTTTGGATGCTAACAAGGATGGTATCATCGATGCTTTCAATGGTGCGGACGGAGTGTTGGTTGGAGATAATAATCCAAGATGGTTGTTTGGTGTGACAACAAATCTCAGATATAAGAATTTCAATCTTGGAATTTTATTACAAGGGCAGCAAGGGGCCAAGATTTTGGATTTTGTATATCAGATTATGAGTCTTCACAACAATAATACAAATATGGATACCTGGTTTTGGTACGGACGTTACATATCTGAAACAGATCCTGGTAATGGAGTGGTTCCGAGAGCAGGGTACAATGATATAGGTGCGGTTTCATCATGGGAGGTACAAAAGACTGATTACTTAAGAATCCGAAATATCAATCTTACATACACATTCCCGATTTCAGTTGCAAAAAAGATTTCATTAAATGAACTGAAAGCATTCATTTCTATTGAAAATCTATACACCTTCAAGGGGTATAGAGGAGGGAATCCACAGGCCGTGAGAAATGGATTTGATACACAGATATTCGGAGATCATCGAACCTTAAGCCTCAATTCTGTTGCAACAGCCCCGATACCACAGGTTTTCACTTTTGGTGTAAATCTTTCCTTTTAATCAATAATTAGATAAGCCATGTTTAAAAGAAATAACATATTAGCATTTAGCTTGTTCATCCTGATTTTTTCCGGTCTGTACAATGTTTCCTGTAAAAAAAGTTTTTTGGAAATAACACCTATAGACAGAGTCTCGAAATCAGCCTTTTTCAAAAATGAAGCCGATTTGACAGCAGCAATCTACGGTGTTTATATAGCTCAAAAGAACCTTTATACAAGCTGGGAGCTGGCATTGTATAATCTCGAAGAAACAAGATCAGATAATACAAACCAGGATTTTGGAAGGCAAACCGAACACCGCGCTGTTGATAATTTTACTGCCGAAGCAGGAAATACTTCAATAACCGGAATGTGGGGTAGCGCTTATTATTGCATTAATATGTGTAATACGGTGATTGACCACGCTGCTGATGTGAATATGGATGATACTAAAAAGAATCAAATAGTAAGTGAAGCCTTATTTATCAGGGCACAAACCTATTTTCAACTTGTACAGGATTATGGGGCAATCCCTTTGAGATTACATGAAACAACATCTTTGAGTGGGAATAATAACCTTGCAAGAACATCACTGGATTCTATTTATGGGCAAATTGAGCAAGACCTTCAGACCGCTGCGAATACACTTCCTAAAAGTTATTCAGGAAGTGATGTGGGTAGGGTTACCTCTTATGCTGCCTATGCAATGCTTGGTAAGGTTTATCTTCAGGAAGGGAAAAAAGACTTAGCTGTAAAAGCATTAAGGAATGTTGTTTTTAGTGGCACTCCTTATTCATTGCTTCCTGAGTATGCTGACCTTTGGAATCCAAATCTTAAGAACTCAGCGGAATCCATTTATGAAATTCAATTCCTTCCTCCCTTAAATGGATCTCCATTTTGGAATTATTTTGCTCCTCTAAGTTTGGGTGTCCCTGGAGGGAATGACGGAGGAACATCACCGAATACCCCAACAAAAGATTTAATTGATGCCTATGAACCCGGAGATTCAAGATTGGCGGCATCAATAGGTTATGATGCGACCGGGCGACCTTATATTCTGAAGTTTGCCGATCCCGGAGTTGCTGTCGGGAATGACGCCCATAACAACTTTCCTGTTATCAGGTATGCAGATGCATTGTTGATGCTGGCTGAAGCGCTCGGTGAAACTCCGGAATCTTACGATTTGATAAACCAGGTAAGAAGGAGAGCTCATCTCGGGGATATAAGTGCAGGTACTCCCGGAAGTTTCATTGACAAAGTCATGCATGAACGCCAGGTAGAGTTTGCCTTTGAGTGCCAAAGATGGCATGATATTTTAAGAATGGGTCAAACAAAAGCCATTGATTTAATGAATGCTAATTTGGCAAGAGAATTTCCAGGAGATAATATCTCCATTGACGCTCATGATCTTTTAGCTCCATTACCTATAACTGAGGGGCAAACTAATGATCTTTGTGTTCAAAACCCTGGATATGTGCCGTTTAAATAAATGGTCGAGTGAACTTTTTATTTATGAACAGATATATTTTTCCATATTGTACAAAGGATAGAAACCATAGACTCTGAAGATTCATTTTTTTTCTCAGTTTGAACATACTCGAATCTTCTTTATTAGCTGGGAGGAATAACCTTAATAAGCTAAGGATGTTTCATTGGGAAAGCTGGTTTCAAAAATCGTCTTAATGTTGGAAAGTTTGAAATAAACGAAAAATTTATTGATAATGGGATTGCGTTTGACCTTTTTTCTCCTTCTTATTTCCTTTTTTTCATTGGAAACTAATGCTCAGAGGATCGGGAATTTTGATACGGATAAATTGCCGGTTGAATTTCAAAGAGTCATTAATAATATCAGGCATGATTCACTTGGAAATGAAAAGGGAATTGTAAATATCAGGAAAGTAAATGACCATGTGATCCATGTTGATATCAGTTTTTTATTAGATAAAAATGTTTCCCAAAATGACTGGCAGGTAAATATCAAACCTTCATTTAAACCAACCTTTAACTGGGCGCCACACCTGACCCCCACTGACAAAAATATTATTGCACAGCATGTTTTCAGATCCCCGGCTCTGATAGTTTCTGATTCAAAACAGGTGCTGATAGCTATCCCCGATCTGGATATTCTGAACAGAAATCATCCCGTGCAATGGTATATGGATATGGATGCCGAAAGAAATATTTTGACATTGGGTATGAGTGAGAGCAAAGTCACCGAACATGTAATTTTTGAAAGAAATGCCGGCGCTGTTTATCCCCAAGGAAAAGTTGAATTTGGGTTTTATTTATTGCGCTACAATGACAAAGAAACCCTGAATGATCCTTTCATGCGAACTACCACATTTTTATGGAATCACTGGGGAAGAGAATTATTTGAAATGGGGAATCCTATCAGGGGTAGTTTGATGCCTTATGTGAAACATACGTATGACTGGGCTTTTAAAAACTGGAAAGATCAGGTCTGGCAACAATTTCAATTGGATGGAAAAACTGTCGGAGCTCCTACATTTATCGTAAATGTCACCCAAAGCCCTGATTATCCCGGATTGGCCGATGAGCGCGAATTCAGATCTATATGGAATCAGGCCTGGTTCAGCTCACTCAGGTCGGCAAGCGGGCTTTACCGGTATGCCCGCAGAACAAAGAATGACAGCCTGATGAAGAAAGCGCTTATGACCAAAGAACTTGCTTTGTCGTTTCCCAAAAAGAAAGGTTTTTTTTATGGATTGATAGGAACGGATATGAAAGAAATAGAAATTAATGGGAAAAAATACAATAGAAGTGAAGGGTGGAATCATGATTTCTGGGGGAATTCAAATCGCAATCCCTATACTACCGATCCTAAAACATCTCCTTTTCATATCCTTGATATGAGCTGGACATCTCTCTGGATGCTCCGCTGGTATGAGGAGTTGGAAAAAGATAAACGCCTTCTGAATTATGTTGAAGATTATGCAGATTCTTTACTAAAGATCCAATTCGCAAATGGATTCTTTCCAACATGGCTCGATCTCAAAACATTAAGACCCCTGAAAGAATTGGAAGTATCTCCTGAGACTTCTGTTTCGGTCTCGCTCCTTTTAAAACTTTACAAGATCACCGGTGAGGAAAAGTTCAGGTCATCGGCTTTGAAAGCGATGAATGCAGTGATGGATAGTATTGTTTTGCAGGGGCGGTGGGAAGATTTTGAAACCTATTGGTCTTGTTCGAGGATCGGATCCAAAAATTGGGTAGGACATAAAGTTGCCAGAAACAATATGTACAAACAAAATAATTTTTCTATGTTCTGGACCGCCGAAGCTTTGTTGGATTGTTATCATATTACTCACGATAATAAATATCTCGCTATGGGCCGCAGGACATTGGATGAACTATTAATGACTCAGGCATCGTGGCAACCATTTTTCATTCCGATCAAAGCACTTGGAGGCTTTGGTGTTATGAATGCTGATGGAGAATGGAACGATGCACGCCAGAGCTTGTTTGCAGAACTGATTATTAAGTATGGATTGGAATTTAAAGATCAACAATATATTCAACGCGGCCTTGCAGCTATGCGTGCTTCATTTGTGATGATGTATTGCCCTGAAAATCCTGAAACAAAAAAACAGTGGGAAGACAAATGGCCATTTTTTGGCCCGAAGGATTATGGTTTTATGATGGAGAATTACGGGCATGGGGGTGAGAACAATTCCAAAGGCCTTGGAATTGGCGAATTTACAATTTATGATTGGGGGAATGGGGCAGCCTCAGAAGCGTATAACAGACTTTTAGACCATTTTGGAGAAAAGTTTGTTGACGGAAATGGTTCAATAAGCTCAATTAAAAAAAGGTGAAGAAGCAGGAATCGAATTATTTGTCTCAAAAAATTACTGGAAGAATTAACTTAAACTTAGTCTGACTGATTTACACAAATGGTTGATTTGTTTTCTTCATTATAGTTGGAATAATCGTCAGTTTGGGTTATCAGGAAAGTTAGTTCTTCCTTTTTTCTTTCATCTCAATCGGGATTTTCTAATCCCACGAATAAAACCGTTTTACACAAACTGCATTATTGCCACTTTTACTATGCATTTATTCTTCGGCAATATGTGCTATTCAGAAATGATTTCTCAATCTCAAACCCACAGTTTAACACCCGATAAAAATAATCTGGAACATCTTTTGCGATAAATCCAGAAACCTAATCACATGTTCGACGAAATCTTAAATGCTGTAAAAAGCGAGCTGGGCAATCATCCTGCAATGCAGGGGCAGGCCCCCGAACAACAGAGTGCAATTCACAACGAAATTGCTACTCATCTTTCCAACATCCTCGGTGAAGGGAATTTGGCTTCTATGGCCGGAGGATTGCTCGATAAACTCAAAGGCGCTGCTACTTCGGGAAGTATTGCTTCCGGTGCCATTGAAGGTGGTCTGGTAAGTTCGCTGGCGTCAAAGTTTAATTTGCCTCCTTCTATAACAGGAGCTATTTCCGGCGCTCTTCCGGGAATCATTCAGAAATATCTGAACCAGAAGAAGTAACCAAATTCGCTTTCGCCGGCTGTGTTTTAATTGGGTTTGTGCATGGTAAACCAACGAAAGAGATTCAATATAAATTCCAGGAAATGCCGGATTTTTAGTCCGGCATTTTTTTTACATCTTCACCATTCAAATATTTTTTCATTGCCTCCCATTAAATTTGTAAAACTTTAAAAAGAATATTTTTCAATGCCTTCCCTTCTTCCGCGGCTGTGGTATCCCATTTTTTTATCGCCCATGCTGGGAGTTGTTACGCCGAAGATGGTAGCCGGTGTCAGTGAGGGCGGCGGTTTGGGAGGATTGCCACTCGGTGGTCTATCGAGAGAAAAAGCACATCAACTGATTACGGAAACAAAAAAGCTGACGAATAAAATTTTTGCTGTCAACCTTTTTACCAATGCTGAACCTGACCTCGATAAAAATCAGGAGGCCATTGATAAGATGCGGATTTTTATTTCTGAAATTTTAGTACAGAAAAAATGGGCGGGCAACCTGGATTTTGAATATCATTTCTATTCTTATCCCGATTTAATCGATCTGATTATTGAAGAAGGTGTACAGGCAGTGAGCTTCACATTCGGGATGTTGAATGAAGCGAGTGTCAGGAAATTAAAAGCGCACAACATCTCTTTGATTGGGACTGCTACCTGTGCAGAGGAAGCGCGGCTGATTGAAAGTTCAGGCGCGGATATGATCGTAGCTCAGGGGATTGAAGCAGGCGGGCATCGCGCCACTTTTGTTAATGGTGAACTGCCGCAAATTAAACTTATCCCTCTTTTGAATGAAATTACAAAAACTGTGAAGATTCCTGTTGTGGCCGCGGGTGGGATTTATGATGAAAGTACGATGAATGCAGCGTTTCAGGCGGGGGCCAAAGGCGTACAAATCGGGAGTTATTTTATTCCTGCCAAAGAAAGTTTAGCTTCAGATACTTACAGAAAAATACTAAAGGGATCGATGGAAAATTCCACTACGCTGACTAAAAGTTTCAGCGGGCGATGGGCACGGGGAATCAAAAATGAATTTATTAAAAAGACTGAAGGGATGGATGTTCCGGATTATCCGATTCAAAATATTCTCACCCGCGAAATGAGGAATCTTGCAAAGTCTCATAACGATTATGAATACGCGAGTTTATGGGCCGGACAAAATGCAGGATTTGCAAAAACGGGGACCACCTCTCAAATCATGGATGAATTAATTCATATTTATAAAACGATTAAACATTGAATGCAGATTTATTAAAACTTGAACCGATACCGGTTTGGAAACATTTTGATGCCATCAACGCCATTCCACGTCCATCCAAAAAAGAAGGGAAGATGATTGCCTTTGTAAAGAGTTTTGGAGAATCGCTGGGCCTTGAAACGATGGTTGACGGAACAGGAAACGTGGTTATCCGTAAACCTGCGACAAAAGGGATGGAAGACAGGAAGGGTGTTGTCCTGCAAGGCCATCTCGATATGGTTTGTCAGAAGAACAATGAAACTGTTTTTGATTTTGATAAAGATGGGATTAAGACGGTGATCAGGGGAGATTGGGTTCATGCAGACGGGACAACGCTCGGCGCAGATAACGGTATTGGTGTGGCTGCCATCATGAGCATTCTTGAAAGTACTGACATCTCTCATCCTGCACTGGAAGCGCTTTTTACCATTGATGAAGAAACCGGGATGACCGGTGCTTTCGGATTGAAACCAGGTTTCCTGCAAGGTGATATATTGTTGAACCTGGATACCGAAGAAGATAGTGAAATTGATATTGGTTGTGCCGGAGGGATGAATGTAAGTGCGGCCAAGCAGTTTAAAACCGAGAGCATTTCGGGCAAAGGAATTTCGATCAGCATCAAAGGCCTGCAGGGCGGGCATTCCGGAGTGGATATTGACAAAGGCCGGGGGAATGCAAATGTTCTTATGACAAGATTTTTATTTGGCGGAATCAGAAATTTAATTCGATTGGTTTCTATCGACGCAGGCGGGTTGAGAAATGCCATACCGCGTGAGGCAAAAGTAATAGCACTGATTAATAATCCGGATGATTACCTGAAAAGCGCTTCCAAATTGAAATCGGAAATTCTGGATGAGTTCAAAAGCATAGAAAAGGATTTGAAAATAGAAGTGAGTGTGGCAGATGTGAAAGGATCTGCTTTGTCACCTTCGGATTCAGCTCAATTAATTCGCGCCCTGAATGCCGCGCACAACGGTGTTTTCAGGATGAGCCCTGATGTACCAGGCCTTGTAGAATCATCAAATAACATTGCCCGTGTCACCCTCGATAACGGATGGGCAGAGGTGCTGTGCCTTGCCAGATCATCGGTTGAATCGACAAAGATGTCAGTGGCCAATCAACTAAAAGCTTCTTTTGAACTGGCAGGTATGGATGTTGAATTTGCCGGTTCTTATCCCGGATGGCAACCTGATCCGAATTCTCAGATTTTATCTGTCATGGTTAAAATCTACAAAGAAAAATTTGGTGAATCACCCAATGTAATCGCCTGCCATGCCGGATTGGAATGTGGAATTATCGGAGCTGACTATCCTGGAATGGAAATGATTTCTTTTGGGCCAACCATTGTGGGGCCTCATTCACCGGATGAAAAAGTAAACATCAAATCTGTTCAGAAATTTTGGAGCTATTTACTTTCCATTCTGAAAGAAATTCCAAAGAAAGATCAGGATAAAGTCTGAAATAAAAAGTTTTTAACCTCCCCGACCCTTAAAAGATACCAGTTTATCTGTTATTCAGGTTTTGCTGAATCTTCTTTTTTGTTTACGGACGATGCCTTTTTTACACCTTTTGGTTTTGATGCTTTTGCTTTGGATGCCCTGGCATTTGTGGCCGTTACTTTTTTGGTTGTTTTCTTTGATGCAGGTTTCTTAGCCGTTGCTTTTTTAGGAGATTTTGATGATGCTGATTTTCCCGGTTTGGAACCTGATTCAAGTTCAGCCACCGTAATTACACAATTGTCGATGCCGTAGCCCTGCACTGCTTCATATCTTTCTGCGTGATAATCATTTACCCATGTGTTTCCGTTGATGAGAAAACGGTAATGGTAAACATTTCCCGTTTCGAGGGGGACGATTACGCTGGCCGACCCGTCGGATTGAAATTCCAATTCAAATCCGTCCTGAGATGTCCAGTTATTAAAATCTCCGACTACAAATATTTTTTCAGCGCCTGTCAGGGCTTCTGCGGGTAAACTAAAAAGTACGTTCTTTTTCATAACTATATATTTCTTTTAAATTGATCGCCGGATGATTCCGGCAGTTTTCATTAATAATTTTCCAATCCTACAACCATTTTCAAGCCAGAATTTGAATTCCCTGCCGGCCTGCCTATGGTCGGAAAGGCGCGCAAATGTATAGAATTCAACATAAACCCTTATTTATGACCTTTGATATTAAAGTTTTTCTATTCTGTTTACCAATTTGAAATTTTTTCACCGGATAGTTTTATGTACTAATGTTCATAAACCACTGCCACATTATCAATCCAGAATTTGCTTTCCGTATTTCCAACAAAAGGACCACCGTCGCTCGATGAAAACTGCAGATAAATGTGGGTTACCGGATCATTGGAATTTCCCCATCCGTCTTCAAGAATGGGAACGAGTTTTCCCTTGCTGTTTCTGGTGTAATAGGCCTCGCTGCCATTTTTCAATCCCATCTTGCTGATGTAATAAGGTTCGCGGGTGATGTCGCCATAATGAATAACAATCCGGTGCCTGTTTTGCCATGTGGTAACGGTCTTGTCAAAAACTTCCCATCCGGTGCCAATTCTTTTTGCATGCACATTGCCCTCCTTATCTTCCCATCTATGTTGCAGATAAACATAAGCGATTGCATGGCTTGTCGTGGCTGTGGCCTTTCCTTTTTTGCTTAAGCCGTCAATTTTGTAATTGGGGCCTCCGGCAATAACCTTGTAATCAAATTGGAGATAATTCGGTTTTTTATTGAATGGAGCGCCTGCGATAATATTCTTTAGCGGGTCTTTGGTGCCGGTGACGGGTTCTATCATGTGACCGAGGAAAATGGTTCCACTTGCAAGCACGTTGATGTTAATTACACCAAGCACTTTTACACTTTCTACTTTGGTGTCGAGCCTTGCACAATATCCATTATCTCTTTTTTCAGGAAAAACAGTCACACTTCCTTTGGTAATTCCTTTCACTCTTGCATAAACAGATGAAACAGCCCATGGTGACGTCCGGCTTGAGTAGGGTGTGTTGACCGGAACGACATCTTTGGGATCTCCGATTTCATAGAGTGTTACTGTTTTTCCGCCGATGATAAACGATTCTTTTACTTCGCGTGAAATCCAGTCATTCATGTTGCCGTAAGCCAGCATTTCCACTCTTTCCTGTGCCAGGGAAGGAGTCAGTATCATCATCAATGCTGCAGCTGAAAAATAAAATCTTTTCATTTTCATTTGGATTGTAATTTATTTCAATCACCTATGCTGTTTTTTTTCAGTAAAAAAAGATCTTCAGGTGCAAGGTTCATCTGCAAATAGGGAATGCCATGGTCGTGATCGTCGAGATACATCCTTGGCTTTACAGTGAAGTTATTACTAACCAAAGATAAACTGTTGTTGAGGTAAGGCGTTGTGATACCTGCAGCATTCAGCAAAGTGGGAAAAACTGAATTGGTGGAAATGGGTTTTGGGCCGTTTGTAATTGCGGCAGAAACATTTTCCGGAAAATCACTTTTGTATTCATTGGAATACCAGATGATAAACGGAATTCTTAGTTGGAAATAAGTGGGAATCGGAGAGGAATGCAAAAAACCATTTCTCGAATCATCAAAAATATCTTCACCATGGTCGGATACATATAAGAGAAACGCATCAGTTTTTGTTTCTTCCAAAGCCCTGATGGTTTGTGAAATAAAATAATCCGTATATACAATACTGTTATCATAGGCATTGATAAGCACGGGCTTTTCAGATTGGCTGAGCTGGCTGATTTTATCCGGAGTGAATATGCTGAATTGCCTGGGATACCTGTCTCCATAATTGAAATGCGATCCGTAACTGTGCAAAACAATAAACAAATTATCCTTGTTTTCGTTGATAATCTTTTTCATCATTTCGGTTAATTCTTCATCGTATGGATTTGTGTAATCTCCTGTCACAGGATCCTTTACACGGATAATCCTGAATATGTCCGCCTGCCGGTAAAAGTCTTCGGTCAGTGAATGATTGTCCGGTTGATTTGAAAAACAAACTGTCGTAAAGCCTGCTTCATTGAATGCGGCGAAAATACTTTTGCGGCAATAAATGTCTTTGAAATCAGTAGCATCATTGCAGGATAAAATGATAGGAACACTTTTATGTGTCGCATTGTTTTCAGTAATGGCGTCTTTGAAAACAATGAGGTTTGATTGCTTTTCAAGATTGGGATTCGTTAACCTGTTGTACCCGTACAATTGCCAACTGACCGCTCTTCCGGTTTCGCCAATTATCAATACCACAATCATTCTTTTCGAGGCAGTATCTTTTTTGACAGCATCAAATGAAAAAGGTTTTGAGGTTTGCGGATAATTTTTAACCTTAATTATTTTGTGAATGGCAAAACCCAGATTATATACGATGTTGGCGGGATATACATCGTTATGAAAAGTGAATTTGCTCCGGAAAGAATTTTTGCTCAACGGGAATAAAGCAAAAGAAAGCGACAGAAAAATCAGAGAGGTTAATATCATTTTCTTTCTGATATTTTTTTGCAAAACATTATTTGTTGACCATTGAATAATGGCCAAAATCAAAGCAGGAATATAAAGCAGACAAATGACGAGAATGGCCTGAGTCATGCTCGATAAAAGCTCACCGGCCTCTGATGTGGAAGTTGTAACCACATTCAGAAACATGTCTGCTGAAATAGCATCAGGGCCTCTGAAGAGATAAAATAAAATGATTTGAAATCCATTTAACAAAAACACAGGAAAAAGAAAAACAAATCCTCTTCCGGAATTTCTGACAAGTGAAAGAACCAGTAAAAAAAATCCGGTAGGAAAAAATAAAATGATCGCTCTTGCCATGAAATTGACCGGCTGGCTTATGGCGAAATAAAATGACGGAGCCATGCAGATGATTACATAATACCACAGAAGACCTAAAGGATTAGTTAGTAACTTCCTCAGAAAATCTGTCAAACCAAAAGAACTTTTCATCTGCCTCTGATTAATTGCCGTCATGCACACTCTGCATTAGAGGAAAACATTCTTAGAGAGGTTACATGAAATGAATTTCACAATTCAAGTTAATTCAAGTTTTGAAAACGGAAAAAATGAACAGATTTTTGAATAAAGCCGATCTGGCACGAAATTCCTTTGTCAAAATACAAAATGAAATAAAAGTTATGGGAATCATTAATCAGGATATGAGAGATATTGTCGACAGTTCTAAACTGTCATTTGTTGCCACGGTTTGCCCGGATGGCTCGCCCAATCTTTCCCCGAAAGGTTCGTTGAGGGTATATGACGACAATACGATTGTGTTTATGGACATCGCTTCTCCCCATACCATTGCAAATCTGAATCAAAATCCGAAAATTGAAATTAATTCTATTGATTTTATCCGCCGCCGCGGATACAGGTTCAAAGGGGAAGCGCATATCGTTCCTCCCGGTGATCCGGTTTATGAATGGCTGAATCAATGGTTGCTCGAACTCAACGGCCCCGGTTATCCTGCCAACCAGGCTGTCGTGGTTAAGGTTACAAAAGCTTTACCTGTTTTTTCTCCGGCTTATACCTGGGGCCATGCATCCGAAGATGATCTCTCTCTTGCCTCGGCTGAAGAATACCTGAAAGCAGAAGGTATTTCAGACAGTGATCTGCAAAAGGAATAAAATGATTCTTTTCGATATTCCGGAGTAGTTTTTTTAATCTTTGATTGAATGGAAAAGGATTTTCTGTATGAGCAGAACAACAGAAAAAACCTTGAAAGAATCACAGCAGAGTTTCCTAACTTTTTGTCCGATGAATAATGCTATTTTTTTAAATCGTCTTTATAAATGATACCGTTTTTCATAACGAATACTACTTTTCTTATATCGTGAATGTTAGCCGACGGATCACCTTCTACTGCAATCAAATCAGCCAGCAGGTCTTTTTTAATTCTTCCGATCCTGTCGCCATAACCGAATACACCGGCATTGACAGAAGTCGCGGATTTCAACACATCCAATGGTTTCATGCCATACTCAACCATCAATTCCATTTCGCGTGCATTATCACCGTGAGGAAATACGCCCACATCACCTCCCATACAAATCGTAACTCCCGCACGTAAAGCCGCTGCAAAACTTTTCTTTTTGGAAATGATCCGCTGCGGTTCGGGAAGTGTTCCTTTTTTCCAGCCGTCGTATTCTGCAATAGCCTCTCCGGCGGCCAGTGTCGGGCACAAGGCAATTCCCTTTTCTTTCATCTCCCTGAAAACTTCTTCCGTTCCATAATCTCCGTGTTCAATCGTATGCACTCCCGCCTCAATGGATCTTTTCATCCCTTCAACAGAAGCAGAATGGGCAGAAACATATCTTCCGCTGCTTTGTGCTACTTCCACCGCGGCAGCAATTTCTTTTTCTGAAAAAGTGGGCGCAATAGCATCACCGAGTCCCCACCGGTAATCTGCATAAACTTTTACTAAATCGGCTCCCTTTGAAATCTGTACACGCGCTTCTTTCCTCATTTCATCTTCATTGCCAACTTCCGCCGCCCCCTTCGGAAAATCCACATCTGCATTTTCTGATTTGACACCATAAGAACCTTTGGCGACAATGGCCCTGGTGGCAACAATCATCCGCGGGCCTATGATAACACCTTTTTCAATAGCAGTTTTAATCCCTGCGTCATCGTACATAGCTCCTTCTGTTCCCAAATCCCGCATGGTTGTAAAGCCTGCGAGCAGAGTGGCTTCTGCATGTTTTACCGCTCGCGCATTGCGTTCTGCACGGCTTTCTTTCAACACCTGATCATTCCAGGAAACTTCGTTGTAGGGATGAAGAAAAACGTGTGAATGTCCTTCGATAAGACCCGGTAGTAGTGTCATTCCTTTGAGGTCTATCACTTTTGTGCCAGCGGGAAGTTTAAAAGTCATTTCTCCTGCTTGAACGATTTTATTATTGTGTATAAGCACGACCCATCCATCATGCATAATTTCGCCGTCAAACACCCGCGCGGGTTTCAACAGATACCAGGAGTCGTTTTGTGCAAAAGCCATAAGGTTAAAAATGGTAAGCAGCATTGTCAAAAAGTATTTCATTGTGGAAAGATATAGCGGTTTCAAAATGAGTTGGTGGGTGAATTAACCCTTTTTTCGGGATTTTTCAAAAGATAATTTTACCTCTGTAAACGGAAGAATGATTTTTCTTATGTTGATCATTTTATGGATGATAAATGAAAGATAATTGGCCGAAAGGAAATAGGTTTAATCATTTGTGGTGGAGTGAGGCAGGCATAATTATTGAGGAAAGATAAATTATTTTTAAAAAAGATATTTTCAAAAAAGATAATGGAAAACAGAATAAAAGAAAAAGTAGTTATTATTACGGGTGCCAGCAGTGGGCTGGGAGAGGCTGCCGCACGGTTGTTGAGTGATGAAGGTGCATCAGTAATACTTGCTGCACGCAGAACAGAAAGAATTAGAAAATTAGCTGATGAAATAAAGAAGAAGGGCGGAAAAGCAGTTGCTATTACTACCGATGTCAGCAAATTCAATCAGGTGAAAAAATTAATTGATAAAACGGTGGCTACATTTGGGAGAATCGATGTGTTGATTAATAATGCAGGTGCAATGCTGCTATCACCGTTGGATAGCGGAAAGGTTGAAGAATGGGACAGAATGATAGACCTTAATATCAAAGGTGTTCTTTACGGCATTTCTGCGGTACTGCCGGTTATGCAAAAACAAAAATCAGGGCACATCATCAATGTGGCTTCGGTTGCCGGGCATCGTACAGGCCCGGCCCATGGGGTTTACAGCGCAACAAAGTTTGCCGTCAGGACAATTTCTGAAGCCCTGCGTCAGGAAGTCAAACCATACAATCTTCGCACAACAATTATTTCTCCCGGCGCCGTAGATACCGAGTTACCCGATCATATTACAGATAAAAGTTCCTCTGAAAGTTCACATAAACTTTATAAAGAAATGGCAATTCCTGCAGATTCATTTGCACGTGCAGTCGCATTTGCCATCAATCAGCCTGATGATGTCGATGTCAATGAAATTCTTTACCGGCCTACAGCACAGAGGTTTTAATTAATAATCCGCAACCTTTTGCAAGTTGAAAAAAGTTGGAGGAAATTATTTTTCTATTGCAATCCCAGTGTGTTCACTCCCTGATCAAAAATCACATCCACGGGAATATTAGCAGCCTTTAATCTGTCAAGATCTTTTTGCAATTGTTCCCCAATTTTGCCTTTTTCAGCTACCAATTTTGCCACACCATCATAGTCACCATTCCCCTGAAGGGTCAATATAAGATTTGAAAGACTGTCAATAGCGCCTTTCATGTTATCATAGTTGACTTTGTAAGTACCGTCATCCAAACGTGTGAATGCATTGTGTTCTTTGAAATAATTAAAGCGGATCATGTTGGCTATGCCGTGGGCATCTCCGGCGCCAAAACGAACGGAACGGAAAATACCTGCAATGAATGTGGTATAAAAATCTTTCAGATCACCTTTCAATTCTCCTTTTTGCAAAAGTTGTTCTACCATAAACAATCCCAAAATATCGGCTTTCCCTTCTTCCAATGCCGAAGCATATTGTTTCAATGCTTTTCTTACTGTGCCTTTGCCATCGATGGTATTTTTTATTCCTAATCCATGTGCCACTTCATGAAACATGGTATTGGCAAAGAATGCATCAAATGTTACATATTGCCTTTGTTCAGGTGTAATAAGAATGTTGGCAATGGGTGTCATCATTTTATCAAACTTCGCCTGCATGGCATTTTTCAATTGCAATCTGCGTGTGCCTTTTTTTAATTGCACTTCCTCATCATTGGGAAGGTTGATGGCAATTGTTTTTCCCCCCGCATTGGCTGAACCTGCATAATAAATTACATCGTACGCATTCAGATCGCCGTCTGATCCGGGTTTTTCCTGTTTGTATTTTGCTGCAACCGGCAGACTATCCTGCAACTGTGGCAACAGTGATGCATATTTGGCGAGTCTCTGACTCCAGTCTTTGTCTTTTACCAGCACATAACTTTCATAAGAAGCTTTGTAGCCGAACAACTGGTCTTCATAAGTTTCAATAGGCCCGATCACAATATCGAGCCCGTTATTCTTCATATCCAGCCATGCAAAATCACTTTTTTGAAAATCATCATTCTGCAATGCATCGGCCCTCAGTTCAAGATAGTTTTTCAATCCTTTGTCGTCAGCCATTTTCGCGGCCTGTCTCAGCAAATCTGCCGCACGCTCAAGCTGATCTTTGAATTGAATATGAAAAGGAACAGTTGTCAGTTTTCCATTTGCATCTCTTCTGATAAAATTGTAAAGTCCGGTTTTATCTTTCAGATCTGATTTCTCAAATTCCTCTTTTGTCATATCCTTCGGATAAAAATTAGCTCCCAATGGTTTGGTGCCTGTGCCTGCGATGAATGGAGAATCATTTTGCAGTCTGTCCCAGGGGCCATAATTGATTACTGCAAACTTTTTGGTTGTCGGGTCCTGAATTGAATTGATCAGGCTATCGAGATTTCCATAAGTCTGATATCCGAATAAGGTGTCCATGATTTGGGCTGCATTGATCAGCAACGGAATCATTTTCTTTTCGGTGTCTGTCAGTTTCGACATATCGGTGGTCAGTTTCACTGTTGCATATTCATCAACTCTTTGTTGCATGGTTTCAGTTGTGCTTTTATCGTTTGAAGATTTTGATTTGTCTCCGTTTTTGCAGGAATACAAACCGGAAAATAATATCGCAGAGGCAATCAGAAAAGGGACTTTTTTCATGGGTAAAAAAGTTTATTTAAAGAGGGTAAAGATAAAATATTTGATCAGTAGGATGGAGAAATAAAATTGCAGGTTATGAGGGCCGCACATTTGGCAAATGGGTTAAGCCGGCTTCTTTTAATGATTGTAATTTTGCAACAAAAAATAAAGGAGGTTAAAATGGAAGATAAAAAAGTTGTTTATGTTACGGGCGGAAGCAGGGGAATCGGGAAAGGTATAACACAGTTTCTTCTGAATAAAGGTTACAGAGTGGCATTCAGCAGCCGGAAATTAAGTGATGCCCAATCTGCCGCGAAAAGTTTACAGGGAAATGCAGAAGATATTTTTCCATTGCAATCAGATGTGCGCAATGCGGAAGACGAAATCAGCGCTGTAAAAAATATTTTGAAGAAATGGGGAAGATTGGATGTGTTGGTTGCCAATGCAGGGCTTGGGATCTTTGCTCCATTTGAAGATTTGAGTTACGGGCAATGGCATCAGGTGATTGACACCAATGTAACGGGTGTTTTCAATAGTACTAAAGCTGCGGTAGAAGCGGTCATTAAGACGAAAGGATATATCATCACCATTGCAAGTCTTGCGGGTGTCAATTTCTTACCGAAAGGTACAGCCTACAACGCCAGCAAATTTGCTATTGTAGGATTTACCCAGGCTTTGATGCTCGATCTGCGCCAGAAAGATGTGAAGGTAACCACTATCATGCCTGGCTCCGTGGCCAGCCATTTTGGTAACCATGTGCCTTCGGAGGCAGATAACTGGAAGATTCAACCTGAAGATATCGGAGAAATTATTTTTGATTTACTGAGGATGAATCCACGTACACTTCCAAGCAAAATTGAAGTGCGCCCGAGCAAACCTCCGGTAAAAAAATAAAAAAGATGAAAGCGATTGTGATCAATGAATTTGGAACGGCTGATGTTTTGAAAATGGCGGAAATGCCTGAGCCGGTTGCGGGTGAAGACCAGATTTTAATCAGTGTCAAAGCCATTGGGATAAATCCTGTGGATACGAAAGTGAGGGCCGGCGGACATCTTATTTCCAAAAGATTAAAATTTCCTGCTATCCTCGGTTGGGATATCAGCGGTGTTGTGGAAGATTGCGGATCCGGAATTACAAAATTCAAATCCGGTGATGAAGTTTTTGGAAATCTGGGTTTTCCCAACTTATCCGGAGGATATGCGGAATATGTTCTGGCTAATGAAAATGAAATCGTGATTAAACCGAAAGATGTTCCGTTTGAAGAGGCGGCTGCATTGCCTGTAGTTGGGCTGACGGCTTACCAGTCTTTGCACGATTATCTGAAAATTAAATCCGGCGGGTCTGTTTTGATTCAGTCAGCATCTGGCGGTGTGGGTCATCTCGCAGTGCAATTGGCGAAGATTGCCGGGGCAAAGGTGTTTGCAACAGCATCAGGCAAGAATAAAGATTTTGTTGAATCGTTGGGTGCTGACAGATTTATCGATTATACTTCGGAAGATTTTTCTGTTATCGCAAAAAATGTGGATGCCGTGCAGGATGCAATGGGTGGTGGGGTGTTGTATGATTCCATCCGATGTGTAAAACAGGGTGGAAGAGTGGTTTGCCTGCCTTCATCCACAAAAGACGATCCGAAGGCGATAGAATTGGCCCGGCAAAGGAATGTCGATCTCGTGTGGCCGATGATGTACAAGAGCAATGAACAACTGAGTTTGCTTGCCCGGATGATGGAAGAAAGAAAATTAAGAATGCATGTTGGCCAGGTTTTTTCTTTCGAACGGATGGCTGATGCCCACAGGCAAATAGAAACTCACCGGACAGTGGGAAAGGTGGTTGTAAAAGTAAATGGATGAATCTTCAGGGTTTCAGAAACTTAATATGAACTTGCTATTCTTTGACAACTCATCATTATTATCCCGGGAAAATGTTTATACAGCATTGGGCTAATTCTTCTGAATTTTTCAGGCAATTTCGAACGCATTCAAAAAAGCCCATCCCTACAAATAAGGACGGGCTTTTCACAATACAGAATTCGTTTTAAAATCAGAGATCTTCTTTCAATAATTTATTTCTTACGGCAAACATAATCAGGCCGGCGGTGCTTTTTGTACCGGTTTTTGTTTTCAGCCTGTCGCGTATGGCTTCAATGGTTCTGGGCGATAATTCCACTGCTTCGGCTATTTCTCTTGTGCTTTTTTCCTCGCACATAAGGCGGAGAACGGTAATTTCTTTTTCTGTCAACTGGGCATCTTCCTGCGGAAGCCTTACCTGTGGCGTATTTTTCTGTCTCAGGTTGTTCAGAAGAGCTTTATTCGTCAGTGTATTGAAGTAAAATTCCTGTTTGTAACAGGTTTTTATGGCATCATAAATAGTTTCTGCATCTGAGGTTTTTACGAGATAGCTGTTTGCACCAAGCTCCATCAGCCGGGTCACCATACTCTGATCATCAAGTAAAGTGAGCATGATGATTTTTATTTGGGGGTACAATTTTTTCACTTCGGGTAATGTAGTAATACCATCCATCACGGGCATTTGAATATCCAGTAGAATTACGTCTGGTGCAATACCGCCTTTCAGCATATTCATCAGATGTAATCCGTTATCTGCTTCTGCTATTACCTGAATGTCTTTTTTTATGGAAAGTGCTGTTCGCACACCGGCTCTGTATAAAACATGGTCGTCAACAATCATCACTTTTATCACATCTTCTGTTCCTTGGTTCATAGGATTATAAGTATTTAGTTTTAGTCTTCATCAGCAAAAGTCGAAACAAATTGGTGGAAGTCATACAGGAGATTTACCAAATTATGGGTTTGGTAATATTACGAACAAATTCATTAATGTGATTACAAAAATTACCAACTTATTTTCCCATTGCCGGTTGATAAAACTATCAGGGGATAGAATGTGATATTAAGCTTTCTTCTTTTGTCCCTTGGGGGCAAAGATGGCAAACATACGTTTTCCCTCAAGTTTGGGCATCCCTTCCAAAGTGCCGGCTTCCATCAGTCTTTCTGCGAATTTCAGTAACAGCAATTCGCCTCTTTCTTTGAACATGATGGCACGGCCTCTGAACTGAACATAGGCTTTTACCTTGTTGCCCTGTTTCAAAAAATTGATTGCGTGCTTGCTTTTGAATTCGAAATCGTGGTCGTCAGTATTTGGTGTAAAGCGTATTTCTTTTACTTCTGAAGCCTTGCTCTTGGCTTTCATGTCTTTTTCTTTACGCTTCTTCTCGTACAGAAATTTATTGTAATCTATGACTTTGCAAACGGGTGGATCTGCATTGGGAGAAATTTCAACGAGGTCAAGTCCCTGCTCTTCTGCAATTTTCTGAGCTTCTGCCGTGGAGTATATCCCGGGTTCTACATTATCTCCCACAAGTCTCACCTGCGGGACTCTGATCATATGATTGGTACGATGTTCTTGTTGTTGTTCTTTTCTGAATCTGGGATTAAAATGCCCCCTGGGGCGAGATGTAAAAGCCATTAATTGATTTTAAGTTAAAAATATTTTGAGGTTAAAAATAAAGCAATATTAATGCCTCTTGAAAAAATGCCGAAAAAAATTTGTTTTCTGAAAGTTTTTGATGGGATAAAGATCGCATCTGTAAAAATCAGATTTTCTCTTCTATCTCTTTCCTGATCCTGCTTATGAATTCATCCACAGGGAAAGATCCTTCATCTCCTTTTCCATGCCTGCGCACTGCCACTTTTTCTTCGTTCATTTCTTTTTCTCCTACAACAATCATATAAGGGACCTTCATCAATTCCGCATCTCTGATTTTCCTTCCGATTTTTTCACTTCTTTCATCAACCTCTGTGCGAATATCAGAATTTTTTAATTTATGCAAAATGCTCTTTGAGTAATCCAGGAACTTATCGCTGATGGGTAAAATTTTTACCTGTACGGGTGAAAGCCAAACGGGAAACTTCCCTGCATAATGTTCCAATAAGAATCCTATGAATCTTTCATGGGTTCCCAATGGTGCGCGGTGAATAATTAGCGGGGTTTCAGGCTCATTATTCTGATTGGTAAAAGTCAGATGAAACCGTTTGCCCTGTGCAAAATCGACCTGGTTGGTAGCAAGGGTAAATTCCCTGCCGATAGCGCTCCAGATTTGTACATCTATTTTTGGCCCGTAAAAAGCAGCCTCATCTTTGATTTCGACGAATGGAATTTTTGCTTCAATCATCACCTTCCTGACCATTTCCTCAGTTTCTTTCCAAAGCTCCGGTTCATTGATGTATTTCTGCCCGAGTTTGGCAGGGTCATGAAGTGAAAGGCGCATCACGTATTTTTCAATCCCGAAAATTTTGAAATATTTCAGGTAGAGATCATTGACCGCTTTGAATTCCTGAGCAAACTGATCGCGTGAGCAATAAATGTGTGCATCATTCATGTGCAGGCACCTTACGCGCATCAGGCCAAATAGTTCTCCGCTTTGTTCATACCGGTAACAGGTTCCATATTCTGCAAGACGGAGCGGAAGATCTTTGTAGGAGTGTTGTTCTGCTGCAAAAATTTTATGATGATGCGGACAGTTCATTGCTTTCAGATAATACTTCACCCCATCCAGTTCCATTGGCGGATACATGCTGTCTTTGTAATAAGGCAAATGCCCGCTGGTCAGGTAAAGGCTTTCTTTTGCAATGTGTGGTGTTACAACCCGTTTGTAACCCGCATCTTCTTCGGTTTTCTTGGCAAGTTTTTCAAGTTCTTCAATGATGATAGTTCCATTAGGCATCCACAAAGGAAGGCCCGGCCCAACTTCTTCATCAATGGTATAAATCCCCAGTTCCTTTCCAAGTTTGCGATGATCTCTTTTTTTTGCTTCTTCAAGCATGGCGAGATGCTCATCCAATTCTTTCTGATTGGGAAATGTAACACCATAAATCCGTGTCAGCATTTTATTCTTCTCGTCTCCTTTCCAGTAGGCGCCGGCAATACTTGTCAGTTTGATCCCTTTGATAAATCCGGTTGAGGGAATATGTGGGCCCCGGCACAAATCGGTAAAATTTCCCTGGGTATAAAAAGTGATGTGGCCATCTTCAAGCCCCCGGAGCAAATCCAGTTTGTACTCATCTCCTTTTTTTTCAAAATAACTAACAGCTTCGTTCTTGGGAATTTCCTTGCGGATATAGGGGTTGTTTTGTTTGGCAAGCTGTTTCATTTTTTGTTCCAGCTTATCCAAATCACTTTCGGTGATGGTTTGTCCCCCCAAATCCATATCATAATAAAACCCATTGTCCACCGGAGGGCCTACCCAGAATTTGGTACCGGGAAATAACGATTCCACAGCTTCGGCCATCAGATGCGCACTGCTGTGCCAAAAGGTGGATTTGCCTTCAGCATCATCCCATTTTAAAAAATGAACGGAGGCGTCTTTATGGATGGGCCTGGAAAGATCCCAGACCTCTCCGTTTACTTTGGATGCGAGTATGTTTCTTGCTAAACCTGCAGAGATGGATTGGGCAATCTGCATCGAGGTAATTCCATCTTCATACTGTTTGACTGCTCCATCCGGAAACGTAATATTAATCATGCTTTTCACGAAATAAATATAGCTTTTATAAGAAAAAACAGGAGCGCAAATTTAACTAACTATTAGATTAAGAAACGATTTCTTTACAACCCGTTAGATTTAATAACAATTAATTTTGATTCCTCCACAAAGATTGAAGCGCTCATGAAGAAACCGATTACACTGTTTTTCTTAATGGCATGTTTCAGCGTTATCTATGCTCAGTCACAGTCGTTGGCGAACAGGTATTCGAATGGAAAAACCTCACACAAAGCAGATCTTTCAAAAGTAAATTTTAACGGGCAATGGCGGGGAAGTTTTGACGAAACCACTCCCAATGTGTTTGGCCTCGTCAGCCAGGTGCGCACCACTTATGTACTTGAACTCGAAGTAAAAGGGAGCAAAGTGGGAGGCTACAGTTACACTTATTTTAATGATCCGGGAGAAAAAAGATATTATACAATTTGCAGGATAAACGGATTTTTGGACCGCAAACTGAACAAGATTGAAATAACCGAAGTTGAAAGAGTGAAGTACAACACTCCTCCGGATATGATCAATTGTTTCCAGATTCACAGCTTGTATTATGTGAAGGGTGACGACAATATGGAATACCTGAAGGGAGAATGGATTCCCGCTCCAAACCAGAGATGCGGAGGGCAGGGTACTACATTGCTTTCGCGCCAGGTGGTGAAGCGTGTTCCTTTTGGAGTGACTTTAAACGAAAAAAAGAAGGCCCCATTGAGGCCGATAAGAAAGGAACCGGCAAAGATTGCGAAGAAGCCGGATACACGTGAGGTGACTGCAAGTGCAAAAACCCAACCCAGAAATGAGATTTCTCCCAAACCAAAAGTTGCGCCTAACAAAACAGAAATCGAACCTCCCAGAACTTCTCTTGCAACAGAAATTCCCGTTGAATCAGAAAAATCATCTCTTGCAAAACGTGAATTGGAATTGAATAAAGAAGAGCAGCCGGTTTATAAGGGATATGAAAACAGGAAAAAAGATGTGGTCAAAACCATCGTGATTGAAAATCCTGTTTTCCAGGTTAATTTGTATGATAACGGAGTAATAGACGGTGACAGTGTATCACTTTTTTACAATGGCAGGCTTATACTTTCACATAAACGTTTGTCTGATGTTCCAATTACGGTTACCCTGTCTGTCGATAAAAGCCGTAAAGACAATGTACTCACTATGTATGCTGAAAACCTTGGCACCATTCCGCCAAATACTGCTTTGATGATTGTCAGAGACGGAGATAAAAGATATGAAGTGAGGATGGAAAGTGATATGGGGAAAAGCGGTACCGTTATTTTCACCCATTAAATTGCTTTTTTATTTTTAGGGTTCAATAAAAAAGCAACGATTAACCTTCTGTATAAATTCTTTTAATTCTTTTTCCTTCGAAGGAATATGGCGTGATTTTTTATAACCATTATTTATGGTGGTCATTGATGGATTTTTGTTTTTTAATTTAACATCAATTGTCCTCTGTTTTAACGAAATTTATAATTATTAAAAATATTCCAAGTTATGCCCGCTTCACAAAAAACAAAAAAGAAAACCGCCACTTCAAAAGAAGATGTCGTAGAATGGTATATGAATGATGTGCTGGACGGAAAAGGGCCAACAAATGTTCATCTTTTTGCAAAAAACCATGGTATTACAGAAGATGAATTCTACCAATTGTTTGGCAGCCTTGCTGCAATTGAAAACCATTTCTTCGAATTGATATTCGATAAAACGAAAGAAGCCATTCAGAGGTCAAAGCCGTATCAGGATTATTCGGCCAGAGAAAAGTTGCTGGGTTTTTATTTTACTTTTTTTGGAAACCTGACCTCCAACAGAAGTTTTGTATTTCATTTATTGAAACCTTACCGGCTCGAAAATCTCAGGAAACTGAAAGGGCTTCATAAAAAGTTTACCGCCTACATTAACGAACTGGATTTTGAAAAAGTTGATTTGAAATATCACAAACTCAACAAGGCAAAGGACATGGCCATAAATGAAGCTGCATGGCTGCAATTGTTGTCGGTTATGAGATTCTGGTATAAAGATGAATCGCCGGGGTTCGAAAAGACCGATATTTTTATTGAGAAATTGTTGACAGCAAGTTTCGATTTAATGAATACCAGGCCTATGAAAAGCGTAACCGATTTAGGTAAATTTATTTTTAAAGAGATGAATCCTGTGAGTTGACTATGATAAAAACACTTGATCATATTCCTGTATCCAAGGTTGCAAGGGCAACCAAATTGATAGCGACCGGTGCAAGGATTGGATTTAATTATCTGAATTATTATAAAGATAAGATTACACATTCCGAACCGGAAGCACGTTTCAAATTGAATGAAAACAATGCTTCGGATATTTATGACAGCCTGGCCAGTCTGAAAGGAAGTGCATTGAAAGTTTTGCAAATGCTCAGTATGAACAAGAGCATACTTCCGCCACAGTATATTGAAAAATTTTCATTGTCTCAATTCTCCGTTCCGCCATTGTCGGCACCGCTTGTCAACAAAACCTTTCAAAAATATTTTGGTAAGCCGCCCGATGAATTATTTGACAGGTTTCAGGAAGAAGCTGTAAATGCCGCCACCATTGGCCAGGTTCACAAAGCCTGGAAAGATGGGAAAACACTTGCCGTAAAAATTCAATATCCCGGAGTGGCAGAAAGTATCTCATCCGATTTGAAACTTGTAAAACCCATTGCCATCCGCATGTTTAATTTGCAGGGAAGTGATAGTGAAAAGTATTTCAGAGAGGTTGAAAATAAATTGCTGGAAGAAACGGATTATATCCTCGAATTAAATCAGAGTATGGAAATGGCTAAAGCGTGTGCTGCCATTCCTCATTTGAAATTCCCGCAATATTATCCTCAGTGGTCCAATGAAAGAATTATTACAATGGATTTCATGGAAGGCCAACATCTTTCGGAATTTGCGGCGGTAAACAAAGATGAGAAACTGGCAAACAAAATCGGGCAGGCGCTATGGGATTTCTATATGTTTCAGATTCACAAACTCAGGAAGATGCAGGCTGATCCGCATCCGGGAAATTTTTTGATTTCAAAAGAAGGAGAGCTCATCGCCATAGATTTTGGTTGCATCAAATCTCTTCCAAAGAGTTTTTATAAACCCTATTTTGACCTTCATAAACCAGAAATACTCAATAATCCGGAAGCATTCAGAAAGAAGATGGAAGAGCTTGAGCTGATCAGACCCAAGGACGATAAAAAACAGATTCAGTTTTTTACAGAGCTTTTCCATGAAATGATTTCGGTATTTATGACGCCCCTCAGGTATGAGACATTTGATTTTACGGATGTGTCATTTTTTGAAAGGGTGTATGACCTTGCAGAAAAATTCCAGGTTGATACACGGGCCAAAAGAATGAACGGCAATCGCGGATCAAAACATTTTATTTACATGAACCGTACTTTTTTCGGACTTTATTCTTTGTTGCACGATTTGAATGCAAAGTGCATCCGGATTCCATATTGATTTGGTTTTTTAAGATAATATGTATTGTGAAGAGAAGGTGATTTGCCGTTTAAAAACTTGTTAATCGTAAATTAAAAGAATGGACGGCTGAGCATGGGATTCAGTGTAAAAAAAGACAAAGAAATATTTTGCGAAAAGTACCGGAAATCGGTATCTTTCGCAAAAGTTTTCTAATATGGTCCCTGATACCAATTATAATCGTTTGGAGTATTGGATTGAAGAATGCCAGTCGAGAGGTAAGCTGGCCTTCAGAATAGCAGAGATCAAACAAAGTTTTGAAAAAGACAGTGAAACTTCATTAAAAAGAGTTCTTGACCGATTATCCGAAAAGGGAAAGGTCGTTTCTGTTTTCAAGGGTTACTATGTAATTATTCCGCCACAGTATTCTTCAAAAGGAATTTTGCCGCCTTCAATGTTTATAGATGGTTTAATGAAATTCCTGGGACGAAAATATTATATTGGATTGCTCAATGCAGCAGCGCTTCACGGGGCATCGCATCAGCAACCGCAAGAGTATTTTGTGGTAACAGGGTATCCTGTGTTGAGACCTACGAACAAAAAAGGAATCAAAATAAACTATATAAGCACTAAAAAACTTCCACCGGAATCTCTTATTGAAAAAAAGAAAACAGAAACTGGGTATATCAACATTTCAAATCCAATTCTTACAGCAATTGACCTGATTAATTATGAAAAAAAAATAGGGGGTCTTAACAGGGCCGCTAATGTAATCAACGAGCTGTTGGAAACTATTAAACCAAAAGATATCAGTGGAGAACTGATAAATTATGCAAGCGTTACTTCGCTGCAAAGATTGGGTTACATATTAAATGAAATATTAAACGGAAATGAACTTGCTGAAAAGATAAACAAGCAATGTAAAAAGGCAGGAAAAACATTTTATCTGATTCCATTGAAAGCGTCCGGGAAAAAGCGGAAAGATCTGATAAATGACAAGTGGAAGTTGATGATTAATGAAGAAATAGAGATAGACGAATGATTCCACAAGCGTACATCACAGAATGGAGTAATTATGTTCCCTGGCAAACGAACGAACAAGTAGAACAGGATCTTGTGATTTGCAGGGCATTGGTTGAAATTTTCAAAGACGAATTTCTTTCGAACAGTCTGGCTTTTAGAGGCGGAACAGCATTGCACAAATTATATCTGCAACCACAATCACGATATTCTGAAGACATTGATCTGGTTCAGGTTCGTTCTGAACCAATTAAAGAAATAATTCAACGTTTGCAGAAATCACTTTCATTTCTTGGAAAATCAAATGTTACTCCAAGAAAAAACAACAATACGATATATTATAGATTTGAATCCGAGTTCCCGCCAATTCAAAAGCTGAAACTAAAAGTTGAAATCAACTGCCGTGAACATTTTTCAGTTTTAGGATGGAAAAGGAAACCGTTTTTGGTTGGCTCTGAATGGTTTAATGGTGATTGTAATTTAACTACCTATTCGATAGAGGAGTTATTAGGAACAAAGCTCAGAGCATTATTTCAAAGACGAAAGGGAAGAGATTTGTTTGACTTATGGAAGGCCCTCACGACCGCGAATATTAAGCCCGAAAGGATTGTTAAATGCTATAAAGAATACATGAGCTTTGCTTTAGAAAAATCCATTCCAACAAGGAAGCAGTTTTTAATGAATCTGGAAGCAAAAAGAAAAGATGGAGAATTTTTAGGCGATACCATTGCTTTGTTGAGGCCAGAAGAAAAATATAATCAAGAGGAAGCTTTTGAATTGGTATTAAAATATCTTGTGGAACTGATGTAACGAGAATGACAGCTTATGGAAAACCTGTAGCATTAAATCTTCGTTGGATTATTGTTGTGCCAAGACATTCTTAAGGATATAAATGGGAATGAGATTTTATTAAAATATAAATTTTGAATTGATGAGAATTTACCAAATAAATATGGTGAGCGGTGAATAACTTATAAAATAGATTCTGGAACAGGAAACATTAAAATGTCGGAGATAAAGTAACGACTACTACCGACATCCAACACTTCGTTACGTGCACAGCTCGGGCAAAAGAGCCGCCAGTTGTACGAGCTTTTCTCATTGATACGAAAATAAGATAGCCATCAATAATCCAGTTAAAATGGAGATGCCTTGTGGAGGATTCGAGGGGTTCGAAAAATATTACCGCTCTGGAATTGGACGAGCCTGAGATTATTGAAGAAATTGAGAAGAGTAGAAAGACAAATAAAAAAACCCGCTGAAGAAACGGGGTGACTTTGTGGGAGCACACCTTGTCCCTACAGCATTGTAGGGAGGGTTCGGAAAGTATTACCGCTCTGGAATTGGACGAGCCTGAGATTAATGAAGGAATTGAGAAGAGTAGAAAGACAAATAAAAAAACCCCGCTGATAAAACGGGGTGACTTTGTGGGAGCACACCTTGTCCCTACAGCATTGTAGGGAGGGTTCGGAAAGAATTACTGCTTTGGAATTGGATGAACCTGAGATTATTGAAGGAATTGGTAAAAGACAAATAAAAAAACCCCGCGGATAAAACGGGGTGACTTTGTGGGAGCACACCTTGTCCCTACAGCATTGTAGGGAGGGTTCGGAAAGTATTACTGCTTTGGAATTGGATGAACCTGAGATTATTGAAGGAATTGGTAAAAGACAAATAAAAAAACCCCGCGGATAAAACGGGGTGACTTTGTGGGAGCACACCTTGTCCCTACAGCATTGTAGGGAGGGTTCGAAAAGTATAACTGTTTTGGAATTGGACGATCCTGAGATTAATGAAGGAATTGAGAAGAGTAGAAAGACAAATAAAAAACCCCGCTGAAAAAACGGGGTGACTTTGTGGGAGCACACCTTGTCCCTACAGCATTGTAGGGAGGGTTCGAAAAGTATTACAGCTCTGGAATAAGACGAACGTGAGATTAATGAAGAAATTGAGAAGAGTAGAAAGACAAATAAAAAACCCCGCTGATAAAAACGGGGTGACTTTGTGGGAGCACACCTTGTCCCTACAGCATTGTAGGGAGGGTTCGAAAAGTATTACAGCTCTGGAATAAGACGAACGTGAGATTAATGAAGAAATTGAGAAGAGTAGAAAGACAAATAAAAAACCCCGCTGATAAAAACGGGGTGACTTTGTGGGAGCACACCTTGTCCCTACAGCATTGTAGGGAGGGTTCGAAAAGTATTACAGCTCTGGAATAAGACGAACGTGAGATTAATGAAGAAATTGAGAAGAGTAGAAAGACAAATAAAAAACCCCGCTGATAAAAACGGGGTGACTTTGTGGGAGCACACGGGTTCGAACCGCGGACCCTCTGCTTGTAAGGCAGATGCTCTGAACCAACTGAGCTATGCTCCCTTTTTGGGAGTGCAAATATAGGCGTCACCTTTCAGAAAAAAAATTAATTTTCATGAAAATTCTACCTGAATTGTGGCCTTTGATGGATATAAACCCGTTATTCGAAAATTCATGTTGCCGGAAAGTTTTTTTCAATCATAATAAATCACCGGGATGAAGGCTCGCCTCTGATTCCTGCTATCCACAATCTTTACACAATTTTTTATAGACCCGGGTCTGCCTTGTTTTTTGGGCTATTTTTATTTTTTTAAAGTATTGTATTATGCGTTTTCGTTTTTACTCCTGCCTTTTCCTGCTTTTGGGGGTGTTTTTTGTGGGCAATTTGTCCTATGCTCAAAGCACCTTGAAATTTAAATACAAGAAGTCAACTTTATATGCCGGAATTGAGGTAGGCTCAAAAGGAGTTAAAATGAGCCTTGTTGAAATGGCCAGGAATTCCAACAGCATTGCTGAATATAATGTGGTCAAAGATTCATCTGTAAATACCGATTTCATTTCTTTTACTCCTGTCTCCACCCATGAAACCTTGAATGGCCTCGCCGGCCTCTATCAGACAGCAATAAAGAAATACCAGATTTCTCCGGACAAAATTTTTGTAGTGGTGAGCAGTGGAGTAAAAGTAACTGCAGACCGGCTCGACAAAAAAGAGTGGATTTCACACCTCATCGATTCTTTCCGTATCAGGGTGGACGATTCGGATAGAAAAGTGGAAGTGATCGGGCCCGAAGAAGAAGCCCGCCTGTCACATCTCGGCATCGTTCCGGATTCAAAAAGATTTTCCACTTTCCTGATTGACATTGGAAGCGGCAATACCAAAGGTGGATATTTTCCCGGACCGGGCATAGACCACATAAAATTATTTTCTCTTGATTGGGGCACGAAGAGTATTACCAATGCTGCAAATGAAAGAATGGGCGATGATAAATCCCTGGGGAATTATTACAAACAATTGCAGCGGGTATTGGCCGGCGAAGCAGACAAAGAAGTGACCTATGCAGTTAACATCAGCGGAGCTTACAACATGAGCGATAACATTGCTTTCAGCGGAGGGGCTTCATGGGCAGTAGCCACGCTGATGCTCCCTGAAATGCTGGACAATCCCGTTGTGCCGGTCACCTATCAACAGGTACAGGACTTTTTCACCAGGTTATACAATGATTACAATGTATTTCTTGCAAAAAATCTGAGTGCTTCTTTGAAAGGTACCCACGCAGAAAAACTGGCTGTTCAGAAAGCGGCATCCACCGTAAATAAAGTTTTTGACCAAAGACAAATGCTGGCGGGGACGGGATTATTATTGAAAATTATGAGACAATTTGAAGGGATTTATGAGAAGAAACAATTCTATTTGGTAAAAAATGGACAGGTTGGCTGGATATCTGCATACGTAAATGAGAGCATCCATAAATAATTCCCCTTATTTTTGAAGTGACAAAAATCGACTACCAGGATGGGGCATTCAAAAAACTTTCTGTTAGCTGTTATCTTTCTGGTGGTTACTTCTATTGCCATTGCTGCAGTAATTGCATGGGGATATTTCTCTTATCTGTCCACATCAAAAAAGCAACCTGCAGAAAATACAGCAACAGTTGTAAAACAAAACGGTACAGGTGACTCCGGGATGAGAGAGACCTATCCTGTCATCAATAGTACCCCTCCATCATCTGAAGATACTGCTGATGAATTACAAAAGAAACTGGAGGAATTTTCCAAACTTCAGGCAGAGATTCAGGCCCTGATCGACAATCGAAAAGGCAGCGAAGCTGATTCTGCATCTGTGCATTTAAAGCAGCTTCAGGAAAGTATTCAATCGCTCGAAGAGAAAAATCAAAGAATTACGGAAGAGAATAAAAAGCTTTTAAAAACAGTGGATGCATTGTCGGGAAGTTCAAAACGGGCCACAACAAATAATACCACAAGAAGTAATAAGAGAATTCCGGGAACCGCAAGCACATTGCCTGTCCTGGTTTCCAATCTGAATCTCTATGCACTTACAGGGAGTAATTCGCTTACAACAGTTGCCACTGCCGCCACTTCCCTTCGTTGTTCTTTTAATGTTCTGCCAAAGTCTGTACAGTCGGGAGAATTGATGGCCGTAGTTATCAAACCCGACGGGAAGGTATTGCCAAGCGCTCCGTGGGAAAGCGGATTTTTTGATACACCCGACGGCAAAAAAATGTATAGCACCCGGATACATTTTAATGCAAACGACAGGCAACTTTCTTTTTCAATTGAACAGGTGAATTTGAAAAGAGGCACTTACATACTCGAACTATATTACAATGGCGGATTGCTGGCCAGCCTGAGAAAAAGTCTTCAATAATGGTGAGTTGAATGATTTTTTTGACGGAATATTTTCCATTATGGAGCCAATGAAATCCTTACCTGCATTCCGATACGGGTATCAGTGGTGGGCGCAGAGGAAGAAACATAGGGAATAACCCTTCTCTGATCGAAGTACAATTTTACATTGACACGGTTGCTTACAAAATAATCTATTGTGGGGCTGATGGTAATTTCCTTACTTCCGTTGGTTGCAAAACTGCTGTTCTGATCGAGTATGCTGTTGCTTGTAACATTATCCCTTACACGAAGATCGAGTTGAAACCTCATTTCATTTTCTAACTTCTTCGTATCCTTTTTTGCAAACGGTACCCTGAAAGGTAATTTGATTCCCCGTTTGCGGAAGCTTCCACTGAAAGTATATTCTGTCGAACGTACTTCGCTCAACTGGAAGTCAACAAGGCTAAGGCTCAATTGCCTTGATTTGTTGTATTCCAATCGAAGGTTGAGTTGATTTGTAAACCCAAGATCAAGGCCTAACAGCGGCGAGAATTGTTCCTGAATTGTAATATTCGGTACAAGGAAGAATGGAATATAATTTCCCGAAACGGAATCTATGAATGACGGATAGTTGAACCGGTCAATGTCTTCATATTTCAGAGCCGATGTGAAACTGTTCATACCAAGTGTCGCCGAATAAGCGTGGTTGATGGTAAAATTTGTAAAGATTTTATCCAGCCCGGGGATTTTGCTCAGGCCGGTATAACTGATCCTCCAGTTAGGTTTGGGAAAAATGCCACTGAAGGGATTCGACTTCGGATTTGGATTTCCCTGCTTAATCAGTGAAACCTTGTTTGGATCCTGCCCGGTGTAGGCTGCCAGAAACGCCGGCACCAAAACATCCACTGCATAACGGCCGTAACCCATTGCATATCCATCAGCACCAACCGGGTTCCCGGCCGCCTGGTTGTATTTGTTTAATAATCCAAGCCGTTGTGAAATTTGTGTCCGGTATTCCTGAAATTTCAGGAATGTATTGGATACCCTGTTGGGATCATATTTCTCAAAGAGCGTATTGAATGCAATGTAGGTCACATTGAAACTTCCATTGATGTAAGGGCTGAGATGAGAAAAATGCAGCCCTGTCCCGGTAGTATCTTTAAATGTTTCTGAATAGTTTTTGGAATAGGTTTTTTCGAGATTGATATTGATGACCAGATCTCTGACTGGCTCAAGTTGTGCTGAGAAAGTGAATCGCTGATCATAAGTCTGCGTAAACAGATCATTGAAATTGGAATCCAGTGTGATCAGTCCCTTTGCCGCAGCGCGGTTCAGCCATGAGGTATCCGGTTGTTTGCCAAGGATGAATCCCCATCCCGGAGCCATACTGTTCCAGTCCTGACCCAGAAACCGCGTGCTGTCTGTATAACCCGGAAGGCGGGTATTGGCAATTTGCGAAACCGTGGCATTGACATTTTTTATGCTGGTTAATATTTTCCCGAAAAATCTCGCTGCACCGCTGTTTAAAAAACTTTCGCCGGATTGCGTTTTGGAAGAAGTGTCTTTGACGGAAGGTTTTTGCGATGGCTGGCTGAGTGAACGGAGCCATTTGCTTTTGTTGTAAAGCCTGTTGAAATCTAATTGAAGAGTCGCTTCTTCCTGTTGCCCGTTTTCAAGAAAATTTCCGAGATCCACTGCAAGACGGCTGGCACCAATCCATTGGTAATTGGCGGTATATCTTAATTGCATAGTGGTCCAGTCGGTTAGAGGCAATTTATTTAACGGTACGTCGTAATTGAAACTAAGGGTTTGATTGAATGACACATTTCTGCCACCTTTCCAGAAATTCCTTTTTACGGTATCTTTCTTCGCCGGCGTATTGAGCCTCCCAAATGGTTCATCGATGACGGCATTGTTGAGAGCCGAGTAGTCCAGGCTTAAGGAATGGGTGAAATTCCATCTAAGAATATAGCTTCTGTCAAAGGTGAAATATTTATCATAAGTCTCCTGGGTCGGATATTTGTCCACCCCGATACTTCTTGGTTTGAATACCCCGAATTGTCTGAAGATGTCTGCCTTGAACGACAATTGAGAGGGAACCGGATTGAAGTTAAATTCTTTGATAAGATCAAACCAATGAGTTTTCGATTTTCCGAATAATTTTTTGAAAGGCTGAATAAATTTCGGTTGTGTTGTAAAATTGTATCCGATTCCACCTCGTTGCTTGGTTACAGTATTGTACTCCACCACCGGACTTCGGGCTTCAGCCTTGGTGTAGGAATAGCTGATGTCAAAATTTTCTATATCCCATGGTTTGGGTTTTTTATTGCTGGTCCGGTTTTTATGTACATTGGTGAAGCTGATGGTTTTGGTGTTGGAATAGGTCACGGCATTTTTTCTGATGCTGTCTCTTTCCTCAGCGGTTTTTGCTTCACTTAATTTTGTTTTTAAAGCAATGTCGTCATCAAACGGGTCGTATTGTGGTGTACTTGTTGTCTGGTTCACACTGGCATAGAACGGAATGGAAAGGGCGGCTTTCTTCGGCAATAATTTTCCTAATTCGAGATTGGCGGCTGCGTCAATTTGAACGAAATTGTCCTGAAATCTTTCATTAATCTGTTGTTCAAGACTTCCAAAACCTCTGGTATGGGTATTGGTCGACAGACTAACGGTTCCCAGATCGGCCAGATTTGCATCTACCCTGGCCAAAGATGCCCATCCCCCATGATCATCCATGGAAGATAACCTCAGCTCATTAAACCAAAGTTCACCGGTGGCTGACGAAGAATTCGTGTTTTCAACCCCCATTAGTACGCCGCTTATCTGGCCAAGACTTGGATTTCCCATTACCGCATAAGTATGCCCGTTAGACTGCAGTTCCGAAAATAATTTATTTACAGGTGAGCTCGACAGGTTCCTGTCATTCTTCAGTGAAACCAGCGCCTGAAGATCGATATCAAGGTTGTTGGTCTTTATCCAGAGTGTATCATTATAGGCATCGCTGTTGGGATCAAGGCCGGTATTTAACGGTGTAAGTTTAAGCGGGATTCTTATTTCGTAATAATTGCTTACAAAGTCGCTGCCCAAACGAATTACCGCGGTGAGGTCGCCGTCATTAAGAAATGTCTCACTGTTTCTTTCGGCATGGATATACATCATCAGTTTTTTGAACTGCCTGAAATCGCGGTTGGGGAATGTTTCAAATACGGCCTTTGCATCTTTTTTGGAAAGATTGCTGAACTGCAGGGTCAGGGATTGTTCATTTTCCAAAAGGTTCACTCCATTGTTACTCAGGATTTGTTCACGCTCAATATCACGCGGGGTGCGGTAGGGCAGCGGTTCACGCTTGTCATTTTCCTCAATGTTTACTGCTCCGACATTAAAGTCATTGGTGTTTTCGGGTCCGTAATTTCCGGTACTATCGAGTTTAAACTGGAATTTCCTCCATGTGTTTCTTACGAGATCCAGTTGGCCAAAGCGAACGGTGACGCTGTCCTGAAATCCTGTGAGGAACATGCGCATAAATCTGATCGACTTGAAGTCTGAAATATTACCCACCACGTGGTTGTAATCGTCAATGGGAATGCGTATCTGATACCAGGTTTCATTTCGGGTTGTCCCGTCAGCAAGTTTCACTCCGACTACTTTTTTATCGATGATGTGATTCACACCGATGGTCATTTCCGGTGCAGTGGGTGGCTTTAAGGTGAGGACATATTGAAAATATTCTTCGGTCTCGTTCAGCGTATTGTCTTTGTTTGCATCTTCCTGATCGGGATACATGGTGGCCGCCGGTGAAAATTGGGAATTCGTATTCGCAATAGGCGAGTTACCCTGGGGATTGCTGTATCTTTTATATCTGGCAAGGATGCCGGCATTTTCTGCATCAAATTGTGATCCTCTGTAATATTGATAATTGTCTGCCGACGGGTCAGCCATTGCATCCTGGTAAATTGAAGAACTTGTCCCAAAATTTGCAGCGAGTACATTAAGATAATCGTTTCTTCTGAATGCAACTTCTGCGCTGTCTGTCAATCCGTCGAAGCCAACATCCTGGTATGGCCTGTCATTGGGGTCGTTGCTGAATGCATTGGTCACCTGGGTAGGGTTGCGGGGTACCACACCCCAGATTGAGGTATCCACCTGCGCGGGCAGATTGGGAGTAGGTAGCCCGTTTTCATAAAACCTTCTTGAATCTTTCAGGACATCTTCAGAAACATTCCCGAGATTGATATACAGTTTACCTCCGGTGCTGCCCGGATCCAAAATGAATGGATCCTGCACCCACATTTCAATAAATTCAATGTTGGCAGTTTCAAAGTCTGTCTGGTCGAGTGATCTCATCAGGCCGCCCCACTTGGTTTTTGGATTTAAAAATTTTCCGTTGGCGTTTATTTTCAGGGGCGAGGTTTCATAGTTATATGGCCCTCTGTCTTTGGGATAATATGACAGGTCGAAAGTAATCAATTGGTTTTGTCCGAAATCAGTTGTTCTCTGAGGAAATATTTCAGATTGAGAAATGGCTCTTACCCTTGGATCTGATAGTGCTGCTTTGTTTCCTCGAAGTGGATTGTTGATGTTTTTTGGATCCTGCAAGGTAGGTTCAATCTGGTACCATGAGATCGCTGCCCTGTTTTTGCCATAATCCAGGTTATCGTTATCAGTTGCTTCCGGAAAAAGTATGTTTCCAAATTCATCAGTGGCCCCGGACGGTGTAGATGCAAGCATCCAGCTAATGGGTGGAAACCTGAGATCGATATCGCTCTGGCTCCCTTCAAAGTTGTCGATGTATATAACGCCTTTGTTCCCTTTGCCGATTTGCGGTGCATGTCCCGGTTTGAAGAAAGCTCCTTCCGCATAGGCATTGATGGAAGAGGGAGCTGTAGAATTATAAAATGGAAGTTTGTTCAGAATCTTTGTCAGCCTTGGCAAATCTTTTTTGTAACTCAGGTCGAGCCCATACATCGTATTTCTGATAGGGTCGTCTCCATAATCAACTTTGGTAAAAAATGGCCGTTCACTCAGCCTTACCATCGTAGCGCCGATTGAAAACTGTTCCGATGCAGTATTTTTCAAAAGATAATCAAGCCGCAATCCGAGATAGGTTTTCTGTTGCATCCCGAAAGTGGCGTTATTTTCAAAATTCACCTGTACAGGGAGGCCAGCATTGATGATTGCCTGGTTAATTATTTTTATAGTACCTAAATCATAATTAATCGTGTAGTCCACATTCTCTATAAGTTGTTGCCCGCCTGCGGTAACGGATACTGATCCCGGAGGAATATTGTAGCCGATACTAATATCGGAAGAGGAAGAAGTTTTTGCGGTTCCCTGAAGTATGAATCTGTCCAGGTTCGGGAACTGATTAATGGCGGTTGTCTTTATGCTGTCGTAAAGGGGATAATAAAGGCTGTCAGCGCCCAGCGCCGCATTGCTGAATACCTTGGGAGCCAGATCGCGGCCAAAGGGTTCGAGCATGGGAAATATAATGCGGCTGTACTGGCCGATAACGGTGTATCCCTGTACAAAGTCGAATACGCCATCCGGTTGCGGATCATTTTGATTGTTCAACCGGTCCAGGTTTTCCAGAGTGAGAATGGGGGTTCCCTGGTTCAGATCGCCGAAAGGCAAATATCTTTTGGCCCCGTATCCCGGTTGTTGGTACAAAACGTTTAACTGAAATCCGTCTCTGTCGAGTGAACCGAAACCTACACTATAGACATTTTTCATCATCAACCCCCAGATGGGTAGGGCGGGCCTTTGAGAAGTTGCTTTCAATAATTTGAGGAATAAAATCTTTTGGTTGCTGCTGGCTGAGTCGGGCGGAACATCTGTTGAAAATTCACCGACCTGATAAATCCTTCCATTGTACGAATATTGAAAAGCCACCGCCAGTACTTCGTCGGGTTGCAAAGGCTGGCTCAGCGACAGGAATCCGACTTTGGGATTAAAAATATACTGCGTGCTATCCAGTTTCCTTGCATACGTTTTTTCATAATCCTGCACAGGGCTAAGTCCCATGCCTGTTAGTTGATTGTTGATTAGGGCGCTGTTGCGGCTGTTCGGATTGCTGATGATGGAGCTGTATTCATTGTTGGTATTATTATCGGGCAATGTCCCGGTCACCGTAAAGGGATGGAAAGGATGGTTTTCACCCAAATCCATGAGGCCTACAATTTCACGGGTGTTGGTGGTAGTTGCATTTTTGTTGGTCACCCAAACTTCAATTCTCAAAATCTGTACAGGAGTAGTAATGGCGGGCAGGTTGCTCATCACCTTGTTATAATTTTCACGAAAGTATTGGGCCAGCAGAAAGTGCCGGTTCTCTTCATATTCATCGGCTTTTAAATTGAAATTCTGGGCAGCGGCGCCTCCCTGCAGATTTACAGACTGGCGTTGGGATTTCTGATTGGCTATGACTCCGGTGACAAATAATTTTCCAAATTGTAACTGGGTTTTGATTCCGAACAGTGATTGTGCTCCGGGAATGAGGGTGCTGCGGCTTGGAAGAGAAACATTGCCTGCCTCAAACCGCTTTACTATTTCATCCGGCCCGCCGGTATAATCCAGCTTCAACTGGTTGGTAAAATCCAGATTGGCCAGTGTATTGTAACTGATCGGAAATTTCAGCTTGTCTCCAATGTTGGCGTTTACATTCAACTGGGCATTCATGCCAAAATCAAATCCGCCGTTTTTTCTGGCACGCTCGGCGAGCGTTGGGTTTTTGATGTTTTGCCCCTGATATCCTGCCGTTATATCCACATTTCCCTGTGGTTGAATATCTACTTTTCCATTGCCAAAGAGACGGTTAAAAAGATTGTCGGTCACTTTTAGTTTGGGTTGGATCCTTCCCCTGTTAAGTAAATTAAGTGTATTGCTCCTTTCCTGAAAATATTGGGTTTCCTGCCTCCGGGCTTCTATGCGCTCAAATTGTTCCTGTGTATAAGTAGTGGGTGTGCGGTAATACCTGTCGCCTATCTTTTCATACAGCGTGTAAGTTTTTGTCAGGGGATCATAAGCAATGGAATCATTGATGTTGGAGGGAAGTTTGAAGTCAAATACAGATGGCGGATTGGTCAGAAAATCTCCCCGCCGGTCACGTATCGGGAAAGGTAAAGTATCCCTGGTACCGGTTGGCGTACCGGCATTCGTTTGCCCGAAGGTTGCCGGAGACAATGCCGCAGCCAACACAAGCAGGGCCAAGTATCTTATTAATCTTTTTTGAAGATTAAAAGTTTCTTTAGGGAGCATCCACAATTCTGATTAGGGGTAAAGATGGATCAAATGGCTTTAAGGGCTTTTTTTATAAGGTCTTCTAATTGTGTAATGTTATTTTCTGATTGGATTACTTTTTTAATTGCCTGGTCAGCTACCGGACGGCTGATTCCGAGAGCTACCAATGCATTTAACGCATCATTGCTCAAAGTATTGCCATTCAGGTTACTAAATGCTGGTTGGGAAGCAGATTTTCCTATTTTGTCTTTCAATTCCAGCACAAGCCTCTCAGCGGTTTTCTTCCCGATTCCTTTCACGCTTTCCAGTGTCCTCGGGTCATTCAGTACAATGGCATTGATAATTTCACCGGGTTTCATACTGCTCAGCATCATCCTCGCAGTAGCGGCCCCGATTCCCGATACACTGATAAGGGATGTAAATATATCCTTTTCGGCGGTATCAAAAAATCCATATAAAGTATGAGCGTCTTCCTTAATCTGCAGGTAAGTAAAAAGCCTTCCCTCTTCCAGATTTTGAATTTTGGAATAGGTATTTAAACTAATGTTCACCTCATAACCCACCCCGTGCACATCGATATAAACGACGGCAGGACTTTTATAAGAGAACTTTCCAGATAAGTACGCAATCATAAGAGTTGTGAGTTGCCAAAAGTAAGGAATTCAAAATGAAATCGGGCGGCATGGAGGGAAAGATGACGAATGCCTAACGGCACTGCTAAAATTGAAGGTTTAAAATCTGTTACCGACTTTTAAATAGGTGTTTGAAAATTAAACTTTAAATATTTTTTGATTGATGGTTCCCTGCCGGCAATCCCCAAACCAATAAATTTATCTTCTCAGCCTGTGAATAAGACGGATGTTCAATTGAATTTTATTTAGCTGAAACGATTGAAAATAAAACGACCTTCTGATGAATGAAGAAAAATATGAATAACATACTATTTGAGTATAATCAGTTAGTTGTACTTTTATCGCCTTAAACCAAGCTGAGAAGTTTAGATGAATGAAAAAAAGATGACTGCTGCTATTACCGCAGTAGCGGGTTATGTACCCGAATACCGGCTCACAAATGCCGAACTGGAAACCATGGTTGATACCAATGACGAATGGATTAAATCCCGCACAGGTATTGAAGAACGAAGGATCCTGAAAGGGGAAAATCAGGGTATCAGTGCAATGGCAATACCCGCTGTGAAATTGCTTTTGGAAAAAAGAGGGATTGGCGCCGAAGAAATTGATTGTATGATTACCTGCACGGTGACGCCGGATATGCTGTTCCCGGCAACTTCCAATATTATTTGCGATAAAATCGGGGCGGTCAATGCCTTTGGGTTTGACCTTGCGGCAGCCTGTTCAGGTTTTCTTTATGGAGTGACCACGGGCACTGCTTTCATCGAAAGTGGCCGGTACAAAAAAGTGGTTGTAGTGGGTGCAGATAAAATGAGCGCCATCGTTGATTTTACCGACCGGAAAACCTGTGTATTATTTGGCGACGGAGCCGGAGCAATTTTATTGGAACCCAATACAGAAGGTTATGGCATCCAGGATAGTCTTTTGCACTCTGATGGTTCAGGTGCACAATATCTGAGGATGCCTGCAGGGGGATCGGCCAAACCTGCCACCCTGGAAACCGTAAATGCCAAAGAACATTATATTTATCAGGAAGGAAAAACGGTTTTTAAATTCGCCGTAACCCGTATGGCGGATGTATGCTATGAATTGTTACAGAAAAACCACCTCACCGGAGATGATATTGCATGGCTGGTGCCACACCAGGCCAATCTGAGGATCATTGATGCAGCAGCAGACCGGATGGGTCTTAGCAGGGATAAGGTAATGATCAATATCCAGCGGTACGGAAATACTACATCGGCAACCATCCCGCTTTGTTTGTGGGAATGGGAAAAGAAACTGAAAAAAGGAGACCTGATTGTGCTGACAGCATTCGGCGGCGGTTTCACATGGGGAGCTACGCTGGTGAAATGGGCCTATGACACCAAAGATTAGTCCGGGTCATTTTCTACCAGCAAATTTAATTTGATTTTCTGCCATAGCAGATGGATGTCACTGGTTTGAAAACACCTTCTTCAGGATATCCGTAACCCTTGCCACAGGATCTTTTCTGATTTGCTGTTCCTGCAGGCCAATTTCATAAAAAATTCCCTGGAGGGATTTGTCCGTAACATAACCCGTCAGGTCCGTATTCACAGTTTTGCTGCTGAATTTATTATAAACCGAAAAAACATCCCGCCAGTATTTGGTGGCATTTGTTTTCTCCAGCGATTTTTCTATGACAGGTTTAAAAGCTGTTGTGAGCGCCCCGGTAGTATGGGCTTTCAGATAATCGGTGGCGGCAAAATCCCCGCCTTTCAGTATTCCGATTGCATCCTGGATTGTCATTTCTTTAATGGCATTCAGGAAAATGGGGCCTGCATATTGAGCAGCATCCTCAGCAGCCCGGTTCATGCTCAGAACGGCATTGTCAACCAGCTTGCCCATTCCTACACTTTTCAGTGTTTTCTGAACATTCTGGGCTTCGGGTGGCATTAAAATTTTGATTGCTGCATTGGCAAAAAATCCATTTACTGCCGATAGTTTCGTTGTGGCTGTGTCTGTTCCCACCCGAAGGGCTTCTTTCAGTCCGGAGGCAATTTCACCCGAAGATAATCCTCCGCTTTTGCCCAATGTTCCCGGTATCTGGCTGGTAATGTCGCATGAACTCAACATAAAGAATGCAGCCATGATAAAGAACGAATAATTTTTCATAAAGTCAGATTTTTGAAACGGGTTAAAGATCAGATTTTTATTTGAAAAAGGTATTTTATCTTTCTTTTAGATGATTAGGGTTTATCTTTTGCCCCGGAATGTGTTGATTTTTTATGTTGAAGGTAGTAAAGGGTGTATTTAAATCGGCTTTATTAATTGTCACGGTACCGGTGGGTATCGGGTATCTTCTTACATGCCTGATTCCTTATATTGATACAGGGAAATATTGGTTCGTTTCACTACTTGGGCTTGCTTTCATTCCTTTGTTGGTAATGATGCTGATCCTCATGTTCATGTGGATTTTGGTCCGTTCAAAGATTTGGATTGCCTGCCTGGCGATATTGCTTTTGGGATTTCAACAAATCACTTCTGTGTTTTCATTTCACCTTCCATCTCAGTTTAAAATTGAAAAGCAATCCGGGAATTTAAGGGTTATGCAATGGAATGTCCATAGCTGGAACCAGGTACTTTTTTATGATGAACCCAATGTTTTTAAAGATGACCAGCCTCAGATGATGGCTTTGATAAAACAATATGATCCGGATATTCTTTGTGTTGAAGAATTTTTTGAGAGCACTGATCCTGAAAAGTTCAAATCAAACATCGAAATATTGCAGGAGATGGGCTATACCTATCACTTTTTTGCACATGGCGATTTGACGGACGGATCTTCGTATTCGGGAATAGCTATTTTTTCCAGGTTTCCAATCTTATCCACCGGTAAAATATTATCCACTTCACGCAATGAAGCAGATCCCCTTGCGTTTGCAGATGTAAAAAAAGACAACCGGATTATACGGGTTTTTGCCCTGCATCTGCAATCTGTGCGGTTTCACGAAAGTGATTATTCCAATATCCAGAGGATGAAAAATCCCAGGGATCCCAAAATCACAGGCAGCCGCACCATTACTTCAAAACTCAAAAGAGGATTTAAAAAACGATATGAGCAATCAGTTTTGATTGAGAAACAGATTCAGCAGACACCTTATCCGGTCATTTTGTGTGGCGACTTCAATGATGTGCCCAATTCCGGTGTATATTTTAATATCAGGAAAAATTTGCAGGATGCATTTCTCAGAAAAGGATCTTTCGTGGGACGCTCATTCCGGTTTATTTCTCCGACATTGAGGATCGATTACATTATGCCATCAAAAGAATTTAAAGTTCAGCAGTTCACCGTAATCCGTGTAAAATATTCGGATCATTATCCATTGGTCAGCGATATCAGTTTTTAGCCCTGATTCAATGAACTATGCACGTTAAATTGTAAGTTTATATATTGCGGAATCACAACTTAAACAACTCGTAAATGAAGAGCAGGAAGCGGTTGCTTTTTCCGGTTTTGATCAATCTGATCCTGATCATTTTTTTCTTACTGATTTGCCTTGTTCCATTCATCCGTTCGGGCAGTAGTTGGCTTATTTCTACGCTCGGATTGGGTTTCCCTTATCTACTCGGATTGATGCTGGCCATGCTGGTCTATTGGATTTTCAGGTTGAAAAGAAAAGCCGGTCTTTGGATGACGGCTCTCAATTTGTTTGTTCTCATTTTGGGGGTTACACAAATCAGGGCTTCCATCGGATTTCATTTTTTTTCAAAGAGTGAGACGCTGGAAAAAAAAGGAGATATCAGGGTGATGAGCTGGAATGTAACGGGGTGGGATATTCGTAGCTGGGATATAAAGAATCATGAAACCTACCAGCCACTGATGTTTGACCTGATAGAACAAATCAATCCCGATGTAATGTTATTCCAGGAATTTTTTAATTGCACCAAACCGTCCATGGTGGTTTCTTATGTAAAACTCCTGAGTGAAAGGGGGTATCCATACTATTTTTATTCTCCTCAATCCATTACAGTAAATGGCGCTTTCCAATCGGGTCTGGCGATATTTTCAAAACATCCAATTTCAGATACGGCTTTTTTTTATCCTAAAAGTTTAGGCCATGCCGAAGGAATCCAATATGGAGATATTGCGATCAATGGCAGGAAATATCGTTTCTTCAATACCCATCTGGAATCAGCGGGGATTGGTGATGACGGTGCAGCATCTTCAGGTGAAGTGGGAGCAGGGACTTTTTTCAGAAAGTTGCGAAACAGTCATTATGTACGCGAACAGCAGGCACAGGTATTAAAACAAAAATTGAATGAAAGCACACTACCCGTGATTTTGGGTGGTGATTTTGATGATGTGCCGAATTCTACGGTGTATTTCCTGCTGAGAAAAGGGCTTCAGGATGCGTTCGTAAAAAAAGGTTCGGGATTTGGCCGAACCTTCAGATTTATTGCTCCTAATTTGAGGATTGATTATTTATTCTTTTCTAAAAATTTTGAAGTTAATCAGTTTTTTGAGGTTCGCAAAGATTACAGTGTCCATTATCCAATCGTTGCCGACTTGTCTGATTGAGAGGTTTTGTCTTTTTTGCGCTTGAGGGTTTCCTGAAGAGTTTCTACTGCAATCAGAATGGCCTCCTGAAAGGTAACTGCCGACCTCTTGACAATAAGATCGTTTCCCGGAACCACCAGTCTGATGTCGCATGCTTTGTTATCGACATGCTTCCCATCCTGAACTGAAAGTGTCACTTCAGCGCTCAAAATCCTGTCGTCAAATTTTTCCAGTTTGGAAACTTTTTCGTTCACAAAATCTCTTAAACGATCCTTCGCTGTGAACTTCAGACATTGAAGATTAATTTTCATCTCGATTCATTTTTGATTCGATTGAAAGTTACAACTTATACCTTTAGAAATTCCATGATCAGGCTCATAAAATTAAATGATCATTATTCCCGTTATTTTATCAGTAAAGGAGAACAGAATATTTCAAAATTAACAGCCTTTGCCGGCCCCAAAGTTTATTAAACGGTTCAAAAGTGATATTTTTATGCAAATGAAATCCCGTAAGTCCATGAAAAAAATTCCTTTTCTTTTTGTCATTCTTTTTCTGATGGGTGAACATGCTTTTTCCCAATACAAAAGTTTTAAAATTTCAGCCAGGGGCGATACGATTAACCGTGAAGATATGAAAGGTTTAAAGCAAGGTCCGTGGGTGGTGCATGTGGATCCTTTGAGAGGTGAACCCGGTTATGAAGAGGAGGGATATTTTGTTAACAACAGGAAGGAGGGAGAATGGCGCAAATACGATCTGGAAGGTGATTTTATTGCTTTGGAAAATTACAAAGGTGGCGACAAAGACGGGAAATCGATGTACTTCACTTCTATGGGTGAGCTTATCAGAGAGGAACACTGGCGTGCGTATGATCCGGCTCAACCCTATGATACCATTGCCATCTACGGACAGGATAACAATCAGATTACCGGTTTCAAAATAGTTCGCGCCGAACCTTACAGCGTGAAAGATGGTGACTGGACGTATTATGATCCGCAAACCGGACGGATAAGCAAAATTGAAAAATATGACAGAGGGCATCTTGTCTCAGATCAGGCGAACAATGCATTTGTAAGCGACGATCCGATGAAGAAAATCAAACCCAAAGAAGTGATTGAATACGAAAAGAAAAACGCCCGCAAGAAAAAAGTAAAAGTCATCGACGGCCGGACAAGTAACTAAAAAAAAAGAAAGGTTGCACTGGTGGTGAGCAACCTTAATTTTTGGGGTTTTTCATGATTTGTTTCCCGTTCTTTTCCGGGAAACCGGATGTCAGTTTTTCTATTCAGGATTTTACAACAGGATTCAGTTTTTCTTTTTCAAAACCACCTTAAGAAGGCGAAAATGATGCCAAAAATAATTTTCAGTCTAATATTTTATTCTTTAGTTTCTTACATATATTAATTTCAGTAGATCATTTCATAATCTGGTTCTTTTTGGTGGCTTTTTAGCAAGAAAAGCTTCTTTTAGGTGGCTCCGGATTGGGCATTTTCTTTTTGAAATCTGAATAGTTCCCGGATTCCATGCAGTCGGTATGATAGGGCTTATATTTGTAAGATGGAAAAAAAGTTGTTTTTACTGGATGCCATGGCGCTTATTTTCAGGGCTTATTATTCAATGATCAGGCGTCCTATTGTAACAACAAAAGGAAAAACAACAAATGCCCAATATGGTTTTACAAATACTTTACTCGAATTAATACATAAAGAAAATCCGACACATCTCGCTGTGGCCTTTGATACATCGGCACCAACAGCGAGGCATATAGAGTTTGAGAAATATAAGGCACAACGGCAGGAAGTGCCCGAAGATATTTCCGCTGCAATTCCCGATATAAAAAAAATAATTCAGGGATTTAATTTTCCCGTGATTGAAATGGATGGCTATGAAGCCGATGATATTATCGGGACACTGGCAAAAAAGGCTGAGAAGGAAGGATACGAGGTCTATATGGTCACACCCGATAAAGATTTCGGGCAATTGGTTACTGATAAAATTTTAATTTATAAACCCGGTTATCAGGGAAGCAGCGTGGAAATTATGGGCAAAAAGGAAGTGTGCGAAAGGTGGAATATCAAAGACGTGAATCAGGTAATTGACGTGCTGGGATTAATGGGTGATGCCAGTGATAACATTCCCGGTGTTCCCGGTGTAGGTGAAAAAACGGCTGCCAAATTGCTCTCTGAATATGGAACACTTGAGAATGTGCTGGCGAATGCCGATAACATCAAAGGAGCTTTGGGAAATAAAATCAGGGAGGGAAAAGAACTCGCTCTCCTGAGTAAAAAACTGGCAACCATAGTAACCGATGTCCCCTGTGAATTCAATGAAGACGACTTTAAAGTGGGCAAGATTGACAGACAGAAATTAAATGAAATTTTTACCGAGCTGGAGTTTAAATCTTTGGGCAAAAGAGTGTTGGGAGAGGAGTACAGTGTATTTGAAGCAGCCCCCGCTGCCGGTATGGTGCAGGCCGAGCTTTTCAGTAAGGAAGAAGATAAACCATCCGCTCCGTCAGAAAATTCAATTAAAACGGAGGGCCTCGTTGCGGAAAAAAATATCAACAACACACCTCATCATTATCATCTTGTTCAGGGAGAAGATGCGATAAAAAAACTGGTATCTGATCTTTTAAAACACAACGAGATTTCTTTTGATACAGAAACTACCGGATTGGATGTGAATAATGCGGAATTGGTGGGGATGAGTTTTTGTGTAAAACCTCATGAAGCCTATTACGTACCTGTGCCGCAGGAGCACAAAAAAGCATTGGAGATCCTGAAAGAATTCAAACCTCTCTTTGATGATAAATCCAATTCCTGGGTGGGCCAGAATATAAAATATGATTTGCTGCTGCTCAAATGGTATGGATTGGATTTGCATGGAAAATTGTTTGATACCATGCTTGCCCATTATGTAATTGAAAGTGAGGGAAGGCGCAACATGGATTTGCTGAGTGCACAATACCTCGGTTATGTTCCGGTTTCCATAACTGAACTTATTGGCAAACGGGGAAAGGGACAGGGGAATATGAAAGATGTTCCTGTTGAAAAAATAAAAGAATATGCTGCCGAAGATGCCGATGTAACGTTGCAACTGAAACGCGCATTCGAACCTCTCCTTAAAGAAAAAGGAGTGGAATTTGTTTTTGAAAATATTGAGATGCCTCTCATAAAGGTACTGCGCGATATGGAGTTTGAGGGGGTACAGATTGATGTTCCCTTTTTGAAATCTTATTCGAAACAACTGGAAGCGGAGGCAAAAGAAACGGAAAAGAAGGTTTTTGAACAAACGGGTGCCAGGTTTAATCTTTCTTCGCCAAGGCAGGTTGGAGAAGTGTTGTTTGAGAAATTACAACTCGGGGAAAATGTGAAGAAAACACGCAGCGGCCAATATGCAACCGGAGAAGATATTTTGACAAAACTTGCAAAAGATCATCCGGTAGTGCAGGAGATTTTGGATTACCGTGAACTCACCAAACTCCGGTCAACTTATGTGGATGCTTTGCCCGAACTGATCAATAAAAAAACTTCGCGTGTGCATACCAGTTATGGACAGGCGATTGCTGTTACCGGAAGGTTGAGCAGCAATAATCCGAACCTGCAGAATATTCCGGTCAGGACGGATAGAGGAAGGGAAATCAGAAAGGCATTTATCCCCAGGGACAAAGACCATGTGATCGTATCGGCCGATTATTCCCAGGTGGAATTGCGGATAGTGGCTGCGGTGAGCGGAGATCCCACGATGATCCAATTTTTTAAAGACGGGAAAGATATCCATGCCGCTACTGCGTCCAAAGTTTTCAATGTACCTGAAGAAAAAGTAACCCGTGAAATGCGGCGTCGCGCCAAGAGTGTGAACTTTGGAATTATTTATGGCCAGACGGCTTTTGGTTTGTCTGAAAATATCAATGTCAGCCGGTCAGAAGCCAAAGAAATTATTGATGCATACAAAAAAGAATTTTCCCACATTCAGCAATATATGGATGATACAATTGCTTTTTGCAGGGAAAATGGATATGTGCAAACCCTTCTTGGCAGGAGGAGATGGCTCAGAGATATCAATTCGCGCAACTGGACAGTGAGGGGATTTGCCGAACGGAATGCAATTAATTCTCCGATTCAGGGATCTGCTGCAGATATGATCAAACTGGCAATGATCCGCGTGGCAAAAGTCCTGGAAGAAAAACATCTGAAAAGTAAAATGATTTTACAGGTGCATGATGAACTCGTTTTTGATGCTTTCAGGGATGAAGTACCCATTCTGAAACCGCTGATTCTGGATGCCATGTCCAATGCGATGCCCTTGCCCAATGATGTTCCGGTTGTTGCAGAAATAGGGGTAGGTGACAATTGGCTGGAAGCACATTAAGTCTTTTGCTCTCTGATTTTTATTTTCGATGATGTTTCCTCCAATCTGCGGCCGGCTATTTTGAAATAATTTTTATCGGTTTCGTATCCGGTAAAATTCCTTTTTAATTCCAACGCTGCAATTCCTGTGCTCCCGCTTCCCATAAAGGGATCCAGGATATGTTGATCTTCCCACGTCAGCAGTTTCACAAGATGATGCATTAATTCAACCGGCTTCAGCGTAGGATGATTGTTGAATTTTTCTGCATGCTGGCGGACTTTGGGAACCAGGAAAAATTTATCATATCCATCGTTGAAAGCATCGGTACGAATGAGATTAGATGCAACCCTTCCTTTGGGGTGTGGATTGTGGCCCACTTTTCCTTCTCCTTTTTCATAAGGAATGCGTGTGTTTTCAATATTCAAAGCGCCTGTTCCGTAATGAATCACATTTTGTGCAACGGAATATTTTTTTTCAACAGGTTTTTGTACAAGGATGATCGGCTCATAAGCCGGTTTTAATCCAAGCCCGCTCCCTTTATAATGGACACCTAAAGTTGATGAAGGCTCTCTTTTATGTTTTGTGTTTTTGTTTATTGTATAAGACGGCGCGCCGTCTTTTTTATATCCCTGCACATATTTGTATTCGCCGGTTTTTTTGCTTTCTACTCCCAGCTCTTTGTCAATATCGAGCGCTACATCGCGGCTCTTGGGCATCCCGTTGAGATACGACCAGAACATGACATCTCTGATAATAAATCCACAGTTTTCAAGATCAAGCATTAGGTGATGCATTAACCGAACAGAAGAAAAAACAGCGCCAAAAGCACCGGGTTTCAAACATCTGATGGCATCTTTCCATATTTTTTTATCAGGTAAATTTTTGTCCCAGTGATTGTTTTGAAACGAAATTCCATACGGCGGATCAGTAATTAAACTGTCTATAGAATTTTTTTTCAGTTCTGATAAACCGTAACAACTTTTATTAAAAATGGAATAAGATTTCATAATCCGGGAATTCATTTTTTCCTTCGGGACAATCTCAAAAATAAGATGGTTTTTCATCAGATTTCAATGCGAATAGATAAAACCGTTTTCATTAGTTCCTGTAATGTTGTTGTTTTTTATTTTTCCCGAAATGATTTCCGATTTAAAATGTTCAAAATATTCCTCTGTATAAACTCCAAATCCATTTTTCAGAAACCGCAGTGAATTAAATCTTCCTTCTTTCAGGGAATAGGGAAGGTTTACATGAATACCTTTTGTTTTTTCCACATTTTTAAAAGCTGACTTATAATTTCTGAAATGCCAGGCTCTCTGCGTATCCACAAAAATGTGAATGTTGAAAAGGTTGCCGCAATATTTTATTTGAAAATCCACTCCCTGCTGGTCGAGGATGGGGTTTCGGTAAACATTTTCTTTGGTAAACAGGATGGATGATAGAAGAAAAGCGTGATATTCTGTAAGGAAGCCGAATTGGGTTCTGTAGAGCCTTGCCCTTAACCCGTCTGAAAAGGATTCATGTGAAGAAAAAGAAAATTGATTTTTGATCCTGTCTTTGAACAATGCAAAATAATGATCGAAAAATTCCTGAAATGACAACCATTTTTCTTTGACAAAGTAAAGTTCATGAAGCAGGTTCGATGGGTTGAGATTTCCCTTTAAATCCATTTCTACATTTTTTATTTTAAAAAGATCAGGATGCAGTACCAGATTTCCCAGAAAGGATTCAAATTTTTCTAATGTTGTTTTATTATATTCCAAGCAGAGAAATTGAAAAATGATTGAGAATTGTTCACCCGAATATAATTCTTAATCAAATTAAACCGTCGTCGCAATTACCGGAATTGAGTTTTGTATTTTCAGAAGCCTGGCTAAGTTTTTTGTCTTAAACTACTTTTTTCTTTGAAGAGATCAGGTAATCAAGTGAAAACTTTCCTGCACCTGTAAAGAATATGAGCAAAAAGAAAGACATATAAAGGAGAGGCAATTCTTTATGGCCGAAAGGATCGTTGCCATGAACGTAAAGTACAATAACAAGCATCTCCAATACGATAGGAATGGCGGCATAGCGGGCTGCGAATCCAATCAATACAAACAACGCACATACGAATTCAGCAAGCATGGCAATGGTCAATGAAATTCCCTGCGTCATTCCGAACACTTCAGCAAATTGAATTTCATCGCCGGACAACAGCTTCATCAGTTTTGGAAAACCATGGGTAAACAAAAGAATACAAACAATGACCCTGATCGCCAGCAATCCAAAATCTCTTGCACCAACTGAAGTGTATGGGTTGAACAGTTTTCTCATGGTATGAATTTATTTAGTGAATTCGCCGTCTGCCAGAATTCTCACCTCATTTCCGATTAATGCATCAGGAAAATTTGTTCCAATATTAAAATCTGAACGGTTCAGGGTTCCCCTCAAACTGAAGGCTGCTGTCATTTTATTGCTCTTTGGATCTTTTACCGTGCCACGATATCTCAAATCCATTGTGACAGGCCTGGTCACTCCATGCATTGTCAGGTTACCGTGCAACTTATACCGGTCTTCACCTACGGAGGTAATGCGGGTGCTCTTAAATGAAATTTCAGGATATTTTATGGCATCAAAAAAATCTGCACTTTTCAAATGGCTGTCTCTTTCGGGAACCCTTGTGTCGATTGAATTTGTATTTGCCGTGAGTTCGAAAACAGCATCGCTGAAATTGGGTTTGGCAGCTCTGATGGTTACTTCAAAATCTTTGAAATATCCGGTGATATCATTGATTCCGATGTGGGTAACGGTGAAACCGATTTGCGAATTGGGCACAACTGCTTTCCAGATTTGTGCATTGACTTTCGAAAATGAGGAGAATAAAAACGTTCCAAAAACAAGTAACAGCACCTTTTTCATTTCTGCAAATTATCTGCCGGCAAAACTAAATTCTATCTCAAACTTTTGATTTATTTAAATCAGGCTGAATGGGTAAAGTAATGTTATAATTCCTGTCAGATATGTGTGCCCGTTTTAATACGTCGTGTAAACAAAATACTTCCTGCTTGTGAATAGCCGGGTTTCGATTTTACCAAAAAATATAAATGTTCTGTTGTAAATTTGCAACCGTTTTTTAAGTACACAGTGGGAATGAATCTGGATGCGTTGCTGAATCAATACAAAAATGACAACCGGATAATTTCAATTTCGGACAGGCTTACTATGTCCGAAGCTATTCTCACCCCGCCCCCACCTCCGTTACATCTCAATGGCCTGCTGGGCAGCAGCAGAGAATTTGTTTTTCACATGTTTACTTCTCTGCCCGAAAGTTCCAAATGGAATCATCTTGTCATTCTGAGAGATGCCGAAGAAGCCGCTTATTTTCAGAATACAATTGAACAGATCAGCGGCGCACTGGACGTGTTTTATTTTCCATCGTCATTTAAGCATCAGAAAAATTTCAAACTGCTGAATGCAAGTCATGTAATGCTTCGCACAGAAGCATTGTCACGGATTGGAACCGGCGGAAATAAAAAAGTATTAATCACCTATCCCCAAGCTTTTGCTGAAAAAGTTGTCCTGCCCAAAATCCTTGCAAAAAATATTATCTCATTCAAAAAAGGCAATAAGGTTAACCTGAATGAACTTCTGGAAAGATTTATTAATTATGGTTTTAAGAGAACCGATTTTGTTTATGAACCGGGAGAGATAGCACTGCGGGGCGGTATTCTTGATATTTATTCTTATGGCAATGAAAAACCTTACCGGATTGAATTGTTTGGCGAGGAGGTAGATAGCATCCGTTTGTTTGATCCGCAAACACAATTGAGCGAGAAGATGCTGAGCGAGGTAAATATTATACCTAATATCGAAACCAATTTTGATTCGGAACAGAAGGTTTCTTTATTGTCTTACATGCCGGAGAATACAGTTTGCTGGATTGAGGATTGGGAATTCATTAAGGAAAGAATTGAAAAGCAGGAATCCGAACTGAATCAGTTTTTAAAAGGTGAGGATGTTGCTGTGGTACATGAAGAAAGTGACGAAACGCAATATGAGCGCGATGTTACCACTGATGATTTTATGACGGCTGCAGAATTGCAAAATGAATTGCAACAACATTATCTGGTCGAGATTGGGCTAAAGAAATATTTTTCAAAAGAAAATGAAATTCAATTTTCCACAAGCCGTCAGCCTGCATTTAACCGGCAATTCACTTTTCTGATCAGTGATTTGAAAAAATACAAAAGCGGGAATTACAGCATTTACATTTTTGCCGAAAATCCACGGCAGCTCGAACGGCTGCATTCTATTTTTACCGATCAGGGAAGCCAAATAGAATTCATTCCGGTGATAGCTTCCATCCATGAAGGATTTATTGATCACGATATCAAATGTGTTTGTTATTCAGATCATGAAATCTTTCAGAGGTATCACAAATATCACATCAAACAGGCTTTCAGTAAGAACAAAGCGCTCACGCTGAAAATGCTTCGTGAATTACAGCCTGGCGATTATGTCACGCACATTGACCACGGAGTGGGAATGTTTAGCGGACTTCAAAAAATTGAAACGAATGGTGTAATGCAGGAAGCAGTCAGAATTGTTTATAAAGATCACGATCTGCTTTATGTGAATATATCTTCGCTTCATAAAATAAGTAAATATAGTGGCAAGGAAGGAACGGTTCCAAAGCTGAATAAACTGGGGAGTGACGTCTGGAATAAACTGAAGGATAAAACGAAAAAACAGGTCAGGGATATCGCCAAAGACCTGATAAGCCTGTACGCAAAACGTAAAAGTGAAAAAGGCTTTCAGCATAACCCTGATGGATACATGCAACATGAACTGGAAGCTTCTTTTATTTATGAAGACACACCGGATCAAAGCAAAGCCGTTGCAGATGTGAAGAAGGACATGGAAAACGAATCACCAATGGACAGGTTGATTTGTGGCGATGTGGGATTTGGTAAAACCGAGGTTGCCATTCGCGCTGCATTCAAAACCTGTCTCAATGGAAAGCAGGCTGCAATCCTTGTTCCGACAACTATTCTGGCCTATCAACATTACAAAACATTTAAAGAAAGGCTTGCTGAATTTCCGGTCAAGATTGATTATCTGAATCGGTTTAAATCTGCAAAACAAAAGAAGGAGACACTTGAAGACCTGAAGGAGGGAAAAATTGATATCATTATCGGTACACATGCTTTGCTGGGCAAAAATGTCAGGTTCAAAGATCTTGGATTGCTCGTCGTTGATGAAGAACAAAAGTTTGGAGTCTCTGCAAAGGAAAGGTTGAAGCAAATCCGTACAACCGTGGATACGCTCACATTGACTGCAACTCCGATTCCACGCACTCTGCAATTCAGTTTGATGGGGGCAAGGGATTTGAGTATTATCAATACACCTCCCCCAAACAGGCAACCCATCCAGACAGAACTGCGCACTTTCAATGCAGATTTTATCCGTGAAGCCATTTATTTTGAAGTGGAACGCGGTGGCCAGGTTTTCTTCATTCAAAACCGGGTGAAGGGTTTGCAGGAAGTGAAAACCATGATTCAGGAATTGTGTCCCGATTTGAAAATCGCAAGTGCCCACGGAAAAATGGAAGGTTCTGATTTGGAAAATACGGTTCTTGATTTTATTGATGGAAAATATGATGTGCTGGTTTGTACAAATATCATTGAGAGCGGTGTGGACATTCCAAATGTGAATACGATTATCATCAATAATGCCCATCAGTTTGGGTTGAGTGATTTGCATCAGTTGCGCGGCAGAGTGGGGCGCAGCAATAAAAAGGCTTTCTGTTATCTGATTGCGCCACCGATGAGTTCCCTTCCCGACGATAGCCGGAAGAGGCTTACTACTTTGGAACAATACAGCGATTTGGGAAGTGGTTTCCAGATCGCCATGCGCGATCTCGATATTCGCGGAGCAGGTAATTTGCTGGGAGGTGAACAGAGTGGATTCATTGCCGAGATTGGATTTGAAATGTATCATAAAATTCTGGATGAAGCCATTCGTGAATTGAAGAGAAATGAATTCAGGGAAGTATTTAAAGAAGAGATTCAGAAGCAGGAAGATTATGTTTCTGATTGTACGATTGATACCGATCTGGAGGTGCTGTTGCCGGATGAATATGTGGAAAGTGTCACGGAAAGATTGAGCTTGTACTCACGGCTTGACCAGTGCTATACCGAAGAAGAATTGACGGCATTGCATAAAGAAATGGAAGATCGTTTTGGTCCCGTACCGGCTGTGGCTGAAGATTTATTTACGACAGTCAGATGCCGCAAACTCGCTGTGGAACTTGGTTTTGAAAAGATCGTTTTGAAAAATGCCCACCTGAGATGTTTTTTTATTTCCAATCCGGACTCGCCATATTTTACGAGTGAAACTTTTGAAGGGATTTTAAATTTTATTCAAACCGGAACCAACAAGGCCAAATTAAAACAGAGTGGTAAACTGGGGATGCTGATCGTTGACGGGGTTCACGACATTTCCGAATTATTTGACTTTTTGAGCAGAATGCACAAACACCTGAGCCGGGTGACAGTTTCATAAAGAAAATATTTCTGATCGTACTTGTTTTCCAATTTTTCTGAGGAAAATGAATTTCATTGTCGTCAAATTGGTTAATTTGAAACTCTGATTAAACCTTTTATTTATTCCAGTTATGAGAAAATTATTTTTACTACTATTACTATTCCCTCTTTTTACCATTGCTCAGAAAAAACCGCTGGATCATTCTGTTTATGATGCCTGGCAAAGTGTTGGAGAAAAGATAATATCTGATGACGGAAGCTGGATTGTTTATTCGGTTTTGCCCCAGGAGGGCGACGGGAATTTATTCATCCAATCAGCAAAGAATAAAGCGCAACAACTGATTATTCCCCGTGGGGAGAAGGCTGTAATCACCAGCGATAGCAAATATGTTATTTTTAAAATAGCGCCTCGATTTGCAGATACCAGGGAAGCAAAAATTAAAAAGAAAAAAGAAAATGAAATGCCCAAAGATTCTTTGGGCATAGTAGAATTGGGTAACCTGAGTATCCAAAAGTTTGCTTCAATAAAATCTTTTTCTGTTCCCGAAGAAGGTTTAGGGTGGTTTGTTTTTCAGAAAAATCAACCGGCCGGTGAATCCAAATCCAGATCACAAGCTCAAAAGACGATTGATAGTCTGAAGAGAACAATCGATTCTCTCAATCTTCTTATTTCTGAATCAAAGAATAAAGAGGGGAAGATTAAGAAAGATGGAAATTCATTTAGTTCAATTCCTCCTGACGAAAAAGAAGAAAGCAAAGGGAGTGAGGTTGTATTATTCAATTTGAAGAATAAGAATGAGATCAGATTTGAAAATATTAAATCCTGTCAGATAGATAAAAAAGGTAATCATTTGGTTCTTTATGTTCTGGCAAAGCAGGGCGATAGTATTTCCAAATCTCTTGTAGTTTTTTATTCAATCCGGGAAGCGAAACGAGATACAATTTTAACGGGAGGGAATGATTTCAAAAACTTTTCATTTTCGGATGATGGAAAAGATTTGGCTTTTGTAGCCGAACGCGGAGAAAATCCAAAGGCTCTTCAGAAATTCTATGATTTGTATTTGTATCAGGATGGAAATGATTCTGCAAAAAAGATCGTAGATCGAAATACTGATGGTATGCCTGGAAAGAATTCTGTTGGTGAGAATGGAAGTTTAAAATTTAGTAAAGATGGCACCAGGTTATTCTTCGGAACCGCTCCTGTCAGGCCTCCAAAGGATACCACATTGCATGAAATTGATGAAGCCAAGCTCGATATCTGGAATTATAAAGATGATTATTTGCAACCTCAGCAACTTGCCAGATTAAAAGAAGATTTGAAAAAAAGTTACCTCGCCGTTTATGATTTAAAGAAAAATGAAATGATACAACTCGGCTTTGAGGGGTTGCCAAATGTGATGCTGACAAGAGATGGGAATGAAGATTATTTTGTGGCTTTGACAGATACCGGCCGGCGAATTGCATTTCAATGGGATGGCTATACATTGCAGGATGTTTATTCGGTGAATGCCAATACCGGTCAAAAGAAATTAATCAGAAAAAATTTACATGGACGGGTTTTTCCCTCTTCAACAGGAAAATACATTTTGTTTTATGATAATGAAGTGAAGAATTATTTTGCATGGGATGGAAATGTGGTGAGAAATATAACGTCAGGAATTAAGGTTCCGTTGTACGATGAGGAGAACGATGTACCGGCATTGCCGGAAGAATACGGCGTTATGGGTTGGGGAAAAGAAGATTTGTCTGTTTATATTTATGACAGGTATGATATCTGGAAAGTGGATCCTTCCGGAAAGTTTTCTCCCCTCAGAATAACGCCGGATGGGAGGGGTAAAAAACTTGTTTACAGGTATCTGGCTCTTGATAAAGATGAACGGTTTCTGACTCCCGGGCAGCAGGTTTATTTAAGGGTATTCAATGATGTTAATAAAGATGCAGGATTATACTCGGGTAAATTATCTGACAGATTAATTCTCTCTAAAATATCTTCAGGAGCTTTTCAATTCAGCAGGCCGGTAAAGCAAAAGGATGGAGATGAATTAGTTTATACCAAAGAAAATTATGTTGAATCTCCCGACCTGTATTTTTATTCTTTGAATAAAGGCGAGACCAGATTAACATCTATCAATCCACAACAATCACAATATAACTGGGGTTCTGCCGAACTCTATGATTGGACAACTTTTGATGGTAAAAAATCAACCGGCATTTTATATAAACCCGGGGATTTTGATTCCACTAAAAAGTATCCGGTATTATTTTATTTCTATGAAAGACTCAGTGATGGATTAAACAATTATATTCCTCCAACGCCTACGCCGAGCAGATTGAATATTTCATTTTTTGTGAGCAGAGGTTACCTTGTTTTTGCCCCGGATATCCGTTATACGATTGGCCATCCCGGAAAATCGGCTTTCAACTACATAGTTAGTGCTGCCGAATCTCTCTCGAAAATGAATTGGGTAGATGGTAAGAACATGGGAATCCAGGGACAGAGCTGGGGAGGTTATCAGGTGGCATATCTGATTACTGCAACAAATATTTTTAAAGCAGCCTGGTCCGGAGCGCCTGTTGCCAATATGTTTAGTGCCTATGGCGGTATTCGTTGGCAAAGCGGGATGAACAGGCAATTTCAATATGAAAAAACGCAAAGCCGTATTGGTGCCACTATTTGGGATCGTCCCGATTTGTATATTGAAAATTCACCTTTGTTTCATTTAAAAAATGTTCATACACCGGTGGTGATTATGTCAAACGATGCCGATGGCGCTGTGCCCTGGTATCAGGGAATTGAAATGTTTACCGCTTTGAAGAGATTGGGCAAGCCGGTTTGGTTATTGGAATACAATGGTGAAGCGCATAATCTGGTGCAAAGAAAGAACAGAAAAGATATTTCTATACGGGAACAACAGTTTTTTGACTGGCTGCTGAAAGGGGCAGAAGCACCCGAATGGATTACCAAAGGTGTCCCTGCTGTTGACAAAGGAACAGATTGGGGATTGAGATATTGATTGAAAATATAAATTGTAAAGGAAGGTTTTGATTGGATTGCTATCAGTAGGATGAGGTGTTCATTTTTCTTCCAGGTTTTCAATTGCTTTTTCAAGGCTGACGTATTCAAATCGAAATCCGGTATTCCGAAGTTTTTGAGATGAGGCTGAAATGTCTGCCAGGATTGCTTCTTCTGCCAGTTCACCCAAAGCCATTTTGAGAAGAAATGAAGGAACATGGAATTTCAGAAAAGCGTTCCCAAATTTTTTGTGTGCTGCAGAAACCATTAGTTTTTCATTCGTTGTAATTTCAGGTGCGCATGCATTAAACGAACCTTCCATTGAATCATTTTCTATGGCATGGATATAAGCCCTGCACAGGTCGTGAATATGAATCCAACTGACAGCCTGTTTGCCGCCGCCAATTACGGCGGCAATCCTGAATTTTAGAGGGGCAATTAATTTTGGATAGGCTCCTGATTTTTTATCTAATACAACGCCGGTACGAAAAATGACAACCCTTTTTGAAAACGCCTTTGCCTCACTTATTTTGTTTTCCCAATCGGCACAAAGCTTTGAAAGGAAACCTTCGCCCGGGAAATCTTCTTCCGTAAGAAGTTGGTTGTTTCCTTTATTAGCGTAATAATTTATTCCGGATGCACTGATTATCGCATAGGTATGATTGTTGGTTTCAGCCAGGGCCTTAATAATAGTTTCACTGCTACAGATCCGGCTTTGGTAGAGAATGACTTTTCTCTTTTCAGTCCATTTTTTCTCAGCAATGTTAGCCCCGGCAAGATGGATGACATAATCGCATTCTTCAAATGGTTTCTTATCATAAGCCAGGTTATCCGGATTCCAGGGTACATATTTTAGTTGGGGTAATGATGAATTTAATGAGGTATTTCTGGTGAGAATGGTTATTTGAAAGCCTTTGGCAAGAAGCATTGGAACCAGATGTGAACCGATTGATCCGGTACCGCCGGTAATAAGGATATTTTTCATAAAAAATTGTTTTTGGTTAATTCCTTTTACCTGAAACCCCGGGGAAAATAAGAACTAATCATTACAGCAGGATAAAGTCTTTTGAAAAGCCGTAAAACCTCATTCATTTTCCGCACTTGTTCCATAGTTCCTTTTGAATTTTTGATTCATTTTGGATATTTTATGGTATAATAAAAACGTATAAATATTCTTTTATTTATATGTAATTAATATTATATTTACTACATAATTAAAAAATTTAAATCAATTCTGACAACGCTTTATGCTTAAATTTTACTGCTTATAAACCCGGTGATTTGCATATTGATTGACAGATAATTTGAATTTATGAAATAATTTATGGGAATAATTAGGATATTATTTTCATAAGATTAAATTTGCACCCATTCTCATTCGTATTCAATATTCTCCCGAAGCCATATTCCGAAATTCAATCTCCAGAGTTTTTATCAGTTTTTTTATCAGAATTAGAAAACATTAATTGAAAAGGGATGAATTTCAAACGAATAATAGCTGTAGCTTTTGGTTCACTGCTTATAATTTCCTGCGGTTCTTCGCGCAAGATTGTGTATTTCAATGATATTCCGGATGGTTCGTTTAAGAGTCCCGGAGTAGGAAAGCCGATGGTCATAGTTCCAAACGATATTTTAAACATCCATATAAGTAGTCTGGATGAAGAGGCATCTTCGATGTTCAATTTAAAAAATCAGATTCCTTCTGTAACGACCGTTACATCAAGTTCACCCTCCTATACGGAAGGAGGTTATCTTGTCAATTCGGACGGGAATATTCAGTTGCCTGTTTTGGGTCAGATTAAAGCCGGCGGATTGACTAAGGAGTCTTTAAGAGATACGATCAGGAACCGCATTTTAAATGGAAAACTGTTGAAAGATCCTGTTGTTGAAATAAGATTTATGAATTATGAGGTAACGATTCTTGGGGAAGTCGGAAAACCGGCTGTAATAAATGTACCAAATGAGAAGATTTCCATGTTGAAAGCTATTGGGTTGGCAGGTGATCTTACAATTTTTGGGTTGCGCCAAAATGTATTACTGATCCGGGAAGAAAACGGGCAGAGAATTACCAGGCACATTGATTTGACTTCTCCGGATTTTCTAAGTTCCCCTTATTATTTTCTTCAGCCCAACGATATTGTTTATGTTCAGCCAAACCGTGCCAAGGTTACACAGGCAACTAACTGGACACAAACAGCTCCAATATTTTTGACGGCCCTGTCGGTAGCGGTGATAGTGCTCGATAGAGTACTCAAGTAATCTGGTAGTTTGAAAAATTATAAAGATTTTATTAAATGAACAGCCACAGTAACTTACCCCAATCAGAAGAAGACAACCTGTTGAAAAGGACGCTTGCAAAGTATATGCCTTATTGGCCTCTCTTTTTATGCGCTATTATTGCGGGGGTACTGGGTGGTTTTGCATTTATTAAATTATCTGCCCCTGTATATCAGGCAAAGGCTACCCTTCTCATCAAAGATGAAAAGAAGGGCAATGAGGAATCCAAGATGCTGGAATCATTGAATCCGATTTCATCAAAAAAGATTGTAGAAAATGAAATAGAGGTTATACAATCCAGGAAGCTGATGCGTGAAGTTGCTGATAAGCTAAATCTCTATACACCTGTTCTTGAGAAAGTTCAGTTTATTTATAAGCCTGCTTATACTTCATCTCCCGTTACGGTAATAACCCCGGATGCCGATGGTCTGCAAAGTACGAAGGAGAATATCCCATTCGCCGTTGATACTGCCAAAAGGGAAGTGACTTTGGATGCAATTTATAAGTATCCTATGAATCAGGTAGTGCAGACACCTTACGGTAAATTAGAGTTTCTGTTGAATCAAAAATACCGGCCGGTTAGTAATCAGAATGAATATTTTCTTTCGGTAACAAACCCTGCAGAATTGATTCCGGCATTGATGAATGATTTGAGTGCAGACGGAGGAAGTAAATTATCGTCTATTATTGAATTGGGTTTCAAAGATACCGACCCGCAGCGTGCTATAGATATATTGAATCAATTGATTGACTCCTATCGCCAATCTGAAATCAATGAGAAAAACTTGCTTGCCAGTAATACACTTTCGTTTGTTAATGACAGATTAAAGGACGCTACCAGTGATCTCGATTCGATCCAGAGAAAGGTACAGAAATACAAATCAAGCAGCAATGCCGTTGATATAAGTACTCAGGGCCAATTATATCTGCAGAATGTGAGTCAGAACGATCAAAAGTTAAGTGAAATCAATGCTCAGATTTCTATTTTGAATCAGGTTGAAGGTATGGTTGATAATGGCGGTAACTATCAGGGTGGTATAGTTTCATCTGCTATAGGCGTGGGTGATCCAACACTTGCGCAGATGTTAGATAAATTTGGGACTTTGGAACTTGAATATGAAAAGGGTAAAGCCACTATTGGTGAAAATAACCCAAAACTTTTGGCTATTCGGGATCAGATAACTAAAATAAAACCTGATATTCTTAAAAATATCACGACTCAGAAAAAAAGCCTTTCTACTCTTCGGGATAATATAACATCTTCCAATAATTCCTATAACTCAATGTTGAGAGGGGTACCCGAAAAGGAAAAACAACTGATTGATATCAGCCGGGCTCAGCAGGGAAAGCAGGACATCTATTCCTTTTTACTCCAGAAAAAGGAAGAGAGTGAAATAGCCTATGCCTCAACCATTTCAGATAACAGGGTGATTGACTACGCTTCTGTTGGAAATGGCCCTGTGAGCCCCAATAAATTGATCATAATGGCCGGATTTATTTCTCTTTTGGTAGTGCTGGCCTATTTATTTGTAAATATCCGGGAAACTATGTCCGGTAAAATAATGTACAGGAAGGAGATTGAAAATGCAACTAAAACACCCGTGATCAGTGAAATCGCATTCGCCAAATTGAGAAACCCAATTGTTATAAAATATGGAAAGCGGTCTTTCATTGCTGAGCAATTCAGAAAGTTGCGGTTGTCCTTGTCGTTTTCAGGTATTGGTACAAAAGGGAAAAGAGTATTGGTAACAAGCAGCCTCTCCGGAGAAGGCAAAAGTTTTATCGCGGCAAACCTGGCGGTGAGTGAAACGCTTATGGGGAAGAAAGTTGTTTTGGTTGATATGGACCTGAATAATCCAAGGCAACAGGATATTTTCAACACGGGAAATATTCCGGGTGTATCAGAGTATCTGAAAGGAGAAAAGGAATTAAAAGAAGTACTTTTTTCCTTACCTGAACACAAAGGATTGAGTTTGATGGTAGCAGGAGAATTACCCGAAGATCCGGCTGAACTCCTGTCTTCTGAGAAGACAACAGAACTAATCAAGGCTCTCGATAAGCAATTTGATATTATAATTATTGACACATCTCCCATGTCTTTGGTTACTGACGGGTATATGATTACCAATTTGTGTGATTTGACTTTATATGTAATTCGGCATGGATATACTCCGAAAGTATTAATAAAAAGATTTGACGAAAATTTGAAAGTTAACCCTATACATAATCCCCATATCATATTTAATGGTGTAAAACAACGTAGTGTTTTGACAAATGCCTATGGATATGGTTATGGTTACGACTATGTATATGGGAAAAACAATATCTACGGGAAAAACAATCATAAGAGAGGAATTACCTCCTAACCTCTGAATCACTAAGACCAATATCATATTTTAAATCCTCTGTCTTACCGCATTAACTATGTGAGTGAGAGAGGCGAAGCCGTATAACAAATTAAAATTTTAAGCAGATGGAGAAGCATTGGCATTTATTCCATGTTAAGGAAAATAAAGAAGACAGAGTCGGCTCCTGGCTGACTTCAAAAAAAATTGAATATTTTTCTGCTTCAAACAGGGTATTTGAAAAAAGCGTATTGCGTTCGGGATGGACAGAATCACCCTTGCTGCCAGGTCAGATTTTTGTAAAAAGTGATAAAAATGAATTAGCCGGAATAGTTTCAAATCGCTATGTAATCAATGCAGTTTACTGGAAAAACCGACCCGTTATTATTTCCGAGTGCACAATGAATACTCTAAAAAATTTTCTGAAAAGATACCAGGAAATAAAAGTCCAAAAGATGGGAATAGGAGTGGAACCTTTTAAAGCGGCCTCTATTATAGTCATGGAACGTGAAGCGAAAATATTTCTTCCTGAGTTAGGTTATTTGCTCACATCCGTTTTAGAAAAAGATACTTATTGGATGAATTATAATCCGGAAACTGCCACCATTGCACAGGAGACCCGGTTTATTGTGAACAAAAGTGCCAGATATATGAATGAAAAGTGAGATAAATTCCGGCATTTAAATCATCTTCATTTTATCAGAGTTTTGTTGGTTTCAGCTTAAATCAAATATATCCCTCTGTTGCAAGGTAACATCAGTCAATGTTGAAAAGATCGTTCTTAAATTGACCGGAATTAAAATGAAAAAGCAACAATTGAACATATTTTACACCCTGGATGAAAATTTTGTTATTCCGTTTACTGTGTCAATGATTTCACTCATTGAAAATAACAAGGATATTGATTTAAATATCCGGGTTATTCACTCTCTTAAGAATGACAAGGTGTTGAAGGAAATCAACGAATATGTTTTTAACAGGTATGGTTTTCAGCTAAATCTTCAATATTTTTCCACTGATCAATTTGGGAAACTTCCGACATCTTCTTTTATTTCAAAAGCCTCCTATACGAGGTTATTAATTTCTGACATAGTTCCTGAAAACATTTTTTCCGGATTGTATCTTGATTGTGATACGGTCGTTACCGGATCGATTCGTGAATTGGCAGACCCGGGTTTATTTATGGATAATGAATATTGTCTCTTGGCTGCGGAAGATTTAAATGGAAAAGAAAACGTGGAAAGGTTTGCAGAATTGGGCGTAAAGACTCAATTTTATTTTAATACTGGTGTTTTGATGATAAATATTGAAAGATGGAGAATTGAAAATGCCGGAGAAAAATTATTGCAAACGGCTTTTAAATACCTGGACAAATTAAAATGGCACGATCAGGATATTTTGAATATTTTTTTTGCAGGAAAATCAGGAGTACTCAATAGGAAGTTTAATTGTATCACTAAGAAGAAAATAGAAAAAAAGCCTGCGATTATTCATTACAGTGGTGCATCCAAACCATGGCACTATATTGATAATGGCCCCTACAAATCAGAATATAAAAAGTATTTTAAGCTTACTCCTTTTAAAGACGTAAAAACAGAAGAGATAGGGGCAGCTAAGGTTTACAGAAAATACCTTGAATTGTTCAAAAGTAAAATAGGTGTTGAATCGTTTTCTGACACTTTTAATTCCTTTTTCAAATAAAGATTTAAAGCATGTTTCCGCGGTTTTATCAGAATCCAATTTATACTGATTTAATTCATTGAATGTTGTTGAGTGCTAAAAATATATTTATGTTCATTATTGCAGGTATTATTATAATTTTTCTGCAATATTTTTCTCTGAAATTAATACCGGGCGAATCCAAACTTGTTACACCGCTCATCTTTGGAAGTGGTATATCGCTGATAGGTATTTTTTTATACAATTCCTTATTTCAAAAAGGAATAAAGTATAATAAACTTGATTTTGTAATACTTCTGTTTTTTGTCAATATGATTATCAGCGCGGCAATGGCTAATATGTATTGGGGGCAGTCTTTTTTTTCATCATTGGTGGGATATCGGTTTTTCTATATCTATTTTTTATACTTCGTTCTGATTTTCCTGAAGATGGGATCTGAAGATGCTGAAAAGCTTGTCAAAGTTTTCTTTTTTCTTTCAATTGCGGTTTTCCTGATAGATGTTGTCACCTTTCCGAATCCGCTGTTTGCCTATCGCGATGAAGAAAGAAGAGGTGGAATGACCATTTTCTTTTTTGGCCAGGGTTTTACTTTTTTAGGTGGATTTTATTATCTCGATCGGTTTATCCACAAAAAGAAAGTATTGTATTTGCTTTATTTTCTTTTGTCGGCAATTTGTCTTTTTGCATTGACCCAGTCCAGGATGAATCTTATCGCACTTGCTGCGGGTGCTCTTTTGATCCTTTTAATGGGTAATTGGAAGTATAAGTATCTTATTTCAGCTCTTTTTGTTGTTGCCTCTTTTGTCATTTATAATTCTTTAAGCTTTTTTGAAAATTTTAAAGATGCCAATGAGAATGAAATTCAGTATTATCAGGAGAATGTTCGCGTAGAAGCTCAGCATTATTTTCTCACTGAATTGCAGGCAGGCGTTCCTACGATTTTATTTGGCAACGGGTTTCCCGCAAAGGATGGCAGACTTACCGATAAATATGAAAATGCCAAGCTTCTCGGATTATTCACTTCAGATGTTGGCTTAACCGGATTTTATAGTTATTTCGGAGTGTTCGGAGTTATAATCTGGATATTGCTTTTCCTGGCAGCATTCAGATTAAAAAATAATGGAAATTCGGGGTATCTGAAAGCATATTTTTTAACACTTTTGACTTCTGCTTTTACGGGTTATTCAATTTTTGAACCTGGTTATATGCCGGCAACAGTGCTGGCCTTATTTCTGATAAGGTGTCAGATGGAATCGAATGATACTGACTCAATCAATATTGAGGATAAAGGGCTGATAAATATTCAATCTTAAAGTTTACTCTGATTAGTTATAACCCATATAATGCAGTTTACAGGGCAAAGATTTCTTTTCAACGAATTTTTGCAAGGAATGTTCTTATCAAAAACTTTTCGGTATTAACGCTATCCAATTTTTTAACCCAGTTCCTATCGGTTTTTGTCAGTATCAAAATAGCAAGATCATTATCTCCGGAAACTTTTGGTACTTATAACCTGCTTTTACTCCATATTTCCATCTTCGCTGTGATTTCTTCATTCGGGATAAGGAATATAATTATCCGGAATATTGCACGAAATGGCAACATCGTCAAAAAGATTTTTTTTACCGGACTGAAATTGAGAGTTTTTGGCCTCTTAGGTTCTATATGCATATTGTATTTGTATTTTCTGTTTTATGCCGATTACAGTCCGTTACTATTAATTTTTGTTATCGTCGGACTTATTTCATCTGTATTTTATGATTTATTCGAAAGTGTGGCATTTGGATTGGAAAAAATGGAATTTTCCGGCATCATCGATTTTTTACGGACTTTATGTTGGTTGACAACTATCCTGGTAATTCCTGAAAAATACCTGACCATTCAAATTATTTTTGGTCTCTATGTTTTCTTCTATTTGTTGAAATCAATTGTTTATTTTTTCTCAATCAATAAGAAGAACATTGTAAAAGGTTTTTATACAGAAAAGATTGTAAAAGCGGATACTTTTCACCTCGTTAAAGAATCTTTCCCATTTTATTATCTCGCCTTATTTACATTATTAAGCAACCAGGTACCACAGCTTTTTCTTGAATACAGATCAGGTGTTGCCCAGATTGGATTTTTTAATATTGCAAATAAAGTTTTGGCACCCATCAATTTAATCATCGGTACAATTTTAACCGCTGTGCTTCCATACCTTTCCCGGCTTTATGTCAATTCTTACGATGCCTTTATAAAGAGTTTAAAGAATATTTTTATTATCGTTTCTTTATTCTGCATTGCGGGTGCTTTTGGGGTGATGCTTTTCCGCAAAGAATTTATCATGCTTTTGTATGGGCAGAAATATGTGAATTCAAGCCTGGTTTTGGGATATCAGGTCTGGTATGTGGCAGTTTATGCAGTGGTTTGCCTTATTGGTACAACATTGACAGTCATCGATAAACAAAAAGTTTTGGGTCGCTTGTCTATTGTCTGTACAATTCTTCAGCTTCCGATTTTATGGTATGGTTCTCAGTTCGGGGCGCAGTATTTATCTGCTGCGTTTTTGATAGCTACGGCATTAATACTGATAATTCATGTTTTCGTAATTCTAAAATATCTCGAAGGGATTTCTTTCCTTTTTTACCTGAAGCTGATTTTGTTGTTTATTACAGGCTATGTTTTATCATCATTGCCTGTTGACCTAAACCTTTATAATAAGATAATTTTATTTGCTTCTGCATCGTTTTTAGGAGGATACTTTTTCTTTAAAAAGTTTAGGAACCGGATCGCTGAGATCTGGGCCGGGAAATGAGATGAATGATGGCAGGATATTATTTCCATATCCTTGTCTTTGCCGGGATGATAGTTTTTAAATTGGTAGTTCAGTGGCGCGGTGTGATTTATCAAGGGTGTTTACCGTTAAATAGTCAAAGATGGTTTTAAATAGATTCAATATTTTAAAAGTCGCGGTAAACCCGTATTTGCTGTTGTTGTATCTCAGCCTTGGACAGGCTTTTATTCTGTTGAGGATTGACCTTGCTTTTTGGTATAAGGTATTGGCTGCAATCTCCGGATTCGCATTTTATTATTTGTTAATTCAGATAAGTGAGAAATTGTTCAAATTATTTTTAACG
>Ga0209916_1000293_pt1 | contig 89637 bp, 100 predicted proteins | sample ThiBio_1000_plan_FD_183956 | JGI IMG/M metagenome (GOLD analysis project Ga0209916, IMG submission 183956) | Wastewater bioreactor microbial communities from Cape Town, South Africa - Thiocy_solids_2 (SPAdes) | ecosystem: Engineered > Bioreactor > Thiocyanate-remediating > Anaerobic-Aerobic ... | reverse complement strand
GAGCAGGCGCTTCGACAAGAAACCCGCCTTGTATGCTGCCATTGCCCTGGCCGCCGTCGGGCTGGTCGGCGCCCCACTGACCCATGTGGCCTGGCACTGGTTTCCACTCGAACCATCGGCGCATCTGGTCGCCACCCTGCTGCCGTTCCAGATACTGGCCGGCCTGGGCAACGGGGCGTTCTGGTCACTGCCCTATGCCATGGTGACCGACTGTGCCCACGCGCGAGAACGCGCCGGTGGCGGCAACCTGGGCGGAACCTATACCGGCCTGTATATATTCGCCTACAAGCTGGGGGGCAGCCTGAGCATCGCCGGGAGCGGCGTCCTGCTCGGCTTCATCGGCTACCAGAGCAGCACCCCGGTGCAGACGGCGGCAACCCGCTACGACCTGGCGGTGTATCCCGCACTGCTGATGCTGCTGTTGTTGCCGGTGATAGCCTGGCTGCTCCATGCCTACCGCCTCAAGCGCGCGGATTTCACGGAATCCGGCGGTGGCACGTCGGGATGAACCGGGCCCGTCGACGCCACTGTGCTAGCGTTGGCGCGTTGGCAGCGCGACCCGGCTCCCGGACCCAGGCAGCGCATGTCGAGGAGGGAGACTTCATGACGCAGTCACTGATGGTCGACGAAGCAACCAACGGACTGTGCGCCAATGACCGCCAGCGCTTGTTTGCGCACGGGGAGGAACTGCTGTCGCTGTCCAGCCGCAGCGGTTTGGCCGATTGCCTGGACAGCCTGCGGGAATGGCTCGACCTGAGTGAAATCGTGGTGGCTACCGGCACGATCGGGACGTTGCCGGATGCGCGTGTCATCGGTTCCGGCTACGACCCCGAGTGGATGGAATTGTATCTGCGCGAGCAGTTTGTCCTGGTCGACCCGATCGTCCAGGCCATCGTCAACGGCCAACGCTTCCTCAGCCGCTCAGGAACGATCGCCGAGAACAACGCGATGGTCAGGACAGGACCGCGCAAGCCCACGCTTGAGCGCTTCCTGGAAGCGGCACGGGACCACGGTCGCCTCGGCTATGGATTCGCCAGCGGCGTGGTGTTCAACGGCCGCATCGCACTGTGTTCGGTGATCACCTCACCGGGCCGGGGCGATCAACGCGGGCCACTGGTTCTGCGTGCCCTGCGTCCGATGCTGTACCAGGCCCTGACGCGCGTGTTGTTGCCAGAGCCGGTGTTTCCCGACCTGAGCCAGCGCGAGGTGGCGATTCTCGAATGCCTTGCCAGCGGCCACAACGACATCCAGATTGCCGATGCCATGTCGATCTCCGCATCGACCGTCCGCTTCCACCTCGCCAACGTGTTCCAGAAGCTCGGAGCGCGCAACCGCTGTCATGCCGTAGCGATCGGTTTCCAGTCCGGCCTGCTGCAGCGCTAGACACGTTCTCCCGGGTCACCTGGATGATGGTGCCGCCCTTGTCCAGCATCCCGCTGGTGCTGGTACCGGCAAGCGTGGGCTGGACCAAACGGCGCGCCACGCACCGGCGCCGGCAACGCAATCTTCTCCTCCCAACGCATCGCGGGGCTGACCTGCAATGACTGCACCATTACGGCGGCGATACCGGATGAGCTGCCGGCGCATGCTCATCGACATGCATATACCCGACTGGGATCCACGCTTCCTGGCGCACTACGACCCGGTCGCGGTCGTCGACCAGGTGGCATCCACGGGTGCCGACGCGATGATGCTGTATTTCCAGTCCCACACTGGCCTGTGCTACTGGCCGACCAAAACCGGGCAACAACACCGGGCCTGCCAGGGCACCGACCCCGTCGCACTCGCGTTGCGGCGCGCACGCCACCACGACCTTCCCGCATGCGCGTACTACAGCGTCAACTTCAACAATTGGGCTGCGCAGAAATTCCCAGACTGGAAACTTGAGCCAGCCGCAGAAGGCTTGATCGGGGGCGGCTTGTTGCATCGCGCACGCTACGGCCTGTGCTGTCTGAACCATCCACACTATCGTCAGTTCGTGCTGGATCAGCTGACGGAAATCGTCACCGGGTACGACGTCGACGCCGTATTTTGCGACATGCTCTGGTGGATGGCCGTATGCGTCTGCCGACACTGCCGTGAGCGCTACCGCGCCGAAGCCGGCAAGCCGATACCGGAGACGATCGACTGGCTGGACCCGGACTGGTGCGGGTTCCAGGCGGCGCGGGAGCGCTGGATCACTGAACTCGCCATACAGATACGGCAGCACATCCACGGCCTGCGGGCGGACGTCGACGTCTACCACAACTTCGCCCTCGCGGCGGCGAACTGGACACGCGGTGTCGGCTTCTCCTCGGCGCAGGGTAATGATTTTCTTGGCGGCGATTTCTATGCCGGCACGCAGGAGCAATTGCTGATGTCCAGGCTGATGCTCAATCTCTCGGTCCATCGGCCCGTCGAGTTCATGACCACGGTCGCCAACGACCTGGCTGAACATGAACAGTTGAAGTCGGTCCAGGTTCTGGGCTTGCAGAATCTGACTGCGACGGCCAGTGGATCGGCTTGCCTGCTGATCGTGGCGATTGATCCGGATGGCAGCGTGAACCCTGCCGCCATCGCACGTTGCCGTGAGGCCTTTGCGCAAGCCGTGCCGTTTGCGGCATACGCAGGCGGTGAGCCGGTCGAGGAGATTGGCGTGTATTTCAGCGACGACTCGAAGATGAGCTTCGCGGACAACGGCAAGGCGCTTGCCGACGCCCCCGTGGACACGCCCATGGAGTATCCCCACTTGCGTGCGCTCAAAGGGGTTTGCGGCATGCTGCAACGTGCGCACTTGCCGTTCGGCGTCATCACCCGCAGGCAACTGCCGGACTTGAACCGCTATCGCGTGGTGGTATTGCCCAATGTCCTGCGTATGGACGATGCGGAGGTGGCTGCCATCCGGCAATATGTCGATGGCGGCGGCAACGTCTATGCGTCGGCATTCACCTCACTGACGGCTACGCACGGTGTTCGTCACCGGGATTTTGCGCTGGCGGATGTGTTCGGCTGCCACTTCGAGCAGGCCGAGCGCGGCACCATGGTCTACCTGGAACCGACTGGACAAGCCAGCGCAGGGGCAATCGCCGGCCAACGCTTCGTCAGTCAGCGGGTAGGGCCGGCGGACCAGCCGACGGTCCTGCGGATCACCCGTGCTCCTGGGGCCGAATCGTTGCTGACGCTGAATTTGCCCTACGCCCACCCCAGTACGGGAACCATCGACGGCGGGGATTGGGCAAGCATCCACAGTTCGCCACCGTGGCAGGCAACCGGATGTCCTACCGTCGTCCGCCACCGATTCGGCAGCGGACAGGCCATCTATTGTGCGGCCAGCATCGAGTCCGGGCCGGACGCGGCACACGAGGCATTGTTCATCCATATCATGCGCTGGCTCGGAGGCGACACCTGGTCCGTCACCTGCGATGCGGGATCCCGCATGTGGATGACCGCTTTTCGACAGCCCGCGGCGAGCCGCTGGATGCTCAGCTTGCTGCACCTGAGCGATGAGGTTCCCGCGCCACGCCCCGGCAAGGTGACCCTCCGTCTGCGCACCCAGCCCGGCATGACCTGGACCGGCCTGGCCACGGTTCCGGACGGCGCGGAACTGGACTGCGCGCGGGAAGACGACCAACTGGTCTGCATCTTCCAGCCTGTCGCGCCACTGACGATGATCGCAGCCAATTACCGCGAATGAGTCCGGTGGCCGATCTGCCGTTTTGGCCATTGATCTCCAGGCAGGCCGGATGCAACGTCAATCAGGTCAACGCCGCTCCCGCCAGCCGGGAGCGGATGGCGGCACCGGCGTCCGCCAGCGCCTTGCGTGCCGTGGCGCTGGTCAAGGTGAACTGGGTGAATCCGTGCACCACGCCGGGATATTCCCAATAGCGCACCGGGACCCCCGATTGCCGCAACCGATCGTGCAGTTGCCGGCTGTCGTCGCGCAAGGGGTCTATTCCGGCTGCATTGAGGAAGGTCGGCGGCAGGCCCTTCAAATCCGCCAACAGCGGTGCCACCAGGGGATTGCGCCTTCGCTCTGGTGAACCGGCATACGAGGCATAGAACAGCTCCATGTTGGCCAGCGGACCGCTGAATTCGGGTGTACCGAACAGGCGATCGGACTCGGTGTTGCGGTCGACGCCATAGACCCCGTAGAAGAGCAGCAACTGCGCCGGCAATGGCAGGTCTTCATCGCGCAGGCGCAGCGCGGCGGCCAGCGCGATATCGGCACCCGCCGACGCTCCGCCCAACGCCAGAGCGCGTGCCGAACCGCCAAGCTCCTGCGCATGCCTGCGCAGCCAGGCAAAGGCCGTCACCGTGTCCTCGATGGCGGCGGGAAACGGATGTTCGGGGGCCAGCCGATAATCCAGCGACACGATCTTGGCGCCGCTTTCCAAAGCCAGCGTGCGCAGCGCCCGATCCTCGATGTCCAGGTCACCCAGCACCCAGCCACCGCCGTGAAGGTAGAGCAACAGCGGCGCCTGCAGCCGTCCATCCGGGTCATACCAGCGTGCCCGGCGCACGCCGCGGCCCGTGGGGATATCCAGATCGCGCACCTGCGCCAGTACGGGCGGCTGACGATTCCAATATGCGAACTGGAGGGCGGCCCGAAGGCGCATCTGTTCCGGCGTCACCGGCTGCCCCGTTGCACGCGCCGACGCCGCCCGCATGGCCGTGATGATGGGCTGCATGGCTGGTTCGACGAAAGTGTTGTCCACGTCTGCTGGTCCCGTGTCGTCCCGCTCGGCGTCCAGGGCTGGCGGACAGGCAAACGACCACGCCATGCCGTACCCGATGCTCAGCCCTCCAGGACCGTGCGCACGTCCAGCAGCTCCGGGAAGAATTCGAGGTCCAGGGCCTTCTTCAGGAAATCCACGCCCGAGGAGCCGCCGGTACCGCGGCGGTGGCCGATGATGCGCTCGACGGTCTTCATGTGGCGGAAGCGCCAGAGCTGGAAGCTCTCCTCCACGTCCACCAGCTGCTCGCACATGTGGTATTCGGACCAGAATTCGGCGCGTCCGTCGTAGATGCGCTTGAACACCGGGACCAGCTCCGCGTGTCGCCGATACGGCTCGGTCCAGTCGCGCTCGAGCAGCCCGGCCGGCACGGCGTGGCCGCGCCGCGCCAGGTAGCGCAGGAACTCGTCGTACAGGCTGGGTGAGCGCAGCACCGCCTCGAGCTCGGCCTGCGCGACCGGGTCGTAGCTGAACACCTGGAGCATGCCGGCGTTCTTGTTGCCGAGGCCAAACTCGATCTTGCGGTACTGCAGTGACTGGAACCCGGACGAGGAGCCGAGCTGGTCACGAAACCTCAGGTACTCGGACGGGGTCAGGGTTTCCAGCACCGACCACTGCTCGAACAGCTGGCTCTGGATCTTCTTGACCCGCGCCAGGATCTTGAGGCAGGTGTCGACATCGTCGGCCCGCAGGTGCTCGATCGCGGCCCGCAGCTCGTGCCACAGCAGCTTCATCCACAACTCGGCCACGTGGTGCTGCACGATGAACAGCATTTCGTCGTGCTGGTCGGTCACCGGCCGCTGCGCCGACAGCAGCGTATCCAGGTGCAGGTATCCGGCATAGGTCACGCGGCCATGCAGGTCGGTCTGCACCTCGGCTTCGATTTCGCGCTGGTTCTCGCTCATGTCTGGTCGCACCGTCCCCGAAACGGACATGGTAACCGCGGCCGCCCGTCCAGGCCCTGATTCACGACAAGGACAAAGCCGCCCCACGACGGTACAAAGAGCGGAGCCGGGCAGCGCACGATACAATACGCGGTCGGCAGCGAACGCCACACGCGCTGGCGCCGTGAAAACCGTTGCAGGGCGTCGGCATGTTGCGCCGTACCTTGCCCGGTCAGGCGCATGGCTGTTATCAGACGAAGTCAGTTGGCTCGCTTCATGCGAAGCCGCGCGCTGCCCAGCCCACCCTCAACCCGGAGCGAGTCGTGACCATCGCCGCCAAGTTCGAAATCGAATACCTGCAATACGTGGACGCCACCGGCAAGCAGGTGCGCAAGGACCTGCCCAAATTCGCCCAGGACCTGGAATACATGGTCAAGCTGTACAAGCTGATGGTGTCGACCCGGGTGTTCGACGCCAAGTCCATCGCCCTGCAGCGCACCGGCAAGCTCGGCACCTATGCCAGCTGCCTTGGCCACGAGGCCGCCCACGTCGGCCTGGGCAGCGCGATGCTGCCCGAGGACCTGCTGGCGGTGAGCTACCGGGAATACGGCGCACAGCTGTATCGCGGCGTGCAGCCACGCGAGGTGTACATGTACTGGGGCGGCGACGAGCGCGGCAACGACTACCAGAACGAGCCGGCGCGCCACGATTTCGCCTGGGCGGTGCCGATCGCCACGCAATGCCTGCATGCCGCCGGCGCGGCGCTGGCCTTCAAGATCCGCGGCGAGAAGCGCGTGGCGGTGTGCACGATCGGTGACGGCGGTTCGTCCAAGGGCGACTTCATGGCCGCGCTCAACATCACCGGCGCGCGCAACCTGCCGCTGGTGGCGGTCATCGTCAACAACCAGTGGGCGATTTCGGTGCCGCGCAAGATCCAGTCGGGCGGCCCGACCCTGGCGCAGAAGGGCATTGCCGCGGGATTGTTCTGCATCCAGGTCGACGGCAACGACATCATTGCCGTGCGCAAGGCCGTCGGCGATGCCTTGGACAGGGCGCGCAACGGCGAAGGCGGCAGCGTGATCGAGGCGGTCACCTATCGCCTGGGCGACCACACCACGGCCGATGACGCGCGCCGCTACCGGGGCGAGGAAGAGGTGAAGGAGGCCTGGGCACGCGAACCGATGATCCGCATGCGCAAGTGGCTGGAGGACAAGGGCGCCTGGGACGACGCGAAGGAAACCGCCTGGAAGGCCGAATGCGACGAATGGATGGACAAGGAGGTCGATGCCTACCTGGAAACCCAGCCGCAGCCCGTCAGCGCAATGTTCGACTATCTCTACGCGGAAGTGCCGGCGGACCTCGAAAAGCAGCGCAGCTACGCCCTCTCGCTCGAAGCACAGGCGCACTAAGTCATGGCACAGATCACACTCATCCAGGCAGTCACGCAGGCACTGGCCTGGGAAATGGCCCACGACGACAGCGTCGTGGTGCTCGGCGAGGACGTCGGCGTCAACGGCGGCGTGTTCCGCGCCACGCAGGGCCTCAGCGAGAAATTCGGGGAGTGGCGCGTCATCGATACGCCGCTGGACGAAACCACCATTGCCGGCGTCACTGTCGGTTTGGCGACCCAAGGCATCAAGGCGATTGCCGAGGCCCAGTTCGAGGGCTTCATCTACCCGATGATGGAGCAGATCGCCTGCCACGCCGCGCGCATGCGCAACCGCACGCGTGGGCGCATCACCGTGCCGGCGGTGTTCCGCGCACCCTGGGGCGGCGGCATCCACGCCCCGGAGCACCATTCGGAGGCCAACGAGCACCTGTTCACCAATATTCCCGGCCTGCGCGTGGTGCTGCCCTCCTCGCCCGCGCGTGCCTATGGCCTGCTGCTGGCGGCGATCCGCGATCCCGATCCGGTGGTGTTCTTCGAGCCCAAGCGCATCTACCGCCAGTACAAGGAGGAGGTGCCGGACGACGGCGAGGCGTTGCCTTTGGACGTCTGCTTCGTCCTGCGCGACGGCACCGATGTCACCCTGGTGACCTGGGGCGCACAGGTGAAGGAGTGCCTGGAAGCCGCCGACGAGCTGGCCGGGGAAGGCATCAGCGCCGAGGTGATCGACGTGGCCACGCTGACCCCGCTGGACTTCGACACCATCGCCGAATCGGTGCACAAGACCGGCCGCTGCGTGGTCGTGCACGAGGCGCCGAAGACGGCAGGCTTCGGCGCGGAAATCGCCGCCCGGCTGGCCGAGGAGTGCCTGTACGACCTGCTGGCCCCGGTGGAGCGCGTCACCGGTTACGACGTGCACATTCCCCTGTACCGGCTGGAAACCAAGTATCTGCCCAGCACCGAACGCGTCGTCACGGCGGCCAAGCGGACGCTGGCGGCAAGCTGATCAAGCGGCGTGATTGGCATGCCGTGACGCCAGTCGCCGGCCTGCCATCCACCGTGCCCACTATCCACCCTGCGGATGAACCTCATGGCTGATATCAAGACATTCCGTCTGCCCGATCTTGGCGAGGGCCTGCCGGACGCCACCATCGTCGAATGGCGGGTCAAGGAAGGCGACACCGTCAAGCTCGATGCCCCCCTGTGCGCCATGGAGACGGCCAAGGCGGTGGTGGACGTGCCCTCGCCCTATACTGGCAAGATCATCAAGCTGCACGGCGCCCCGGGCGACGTCATCGAGACCGGAGCCGAGCTGGTCGATTTCGAGCCCGACCCCAATGCCAAGCAGCGTGCCGAGGGCTCGCCGAGCGGCCACGGCCACGGCGCGAAAAAGCCGTCCCGCGGCGCCGGCGCACCGACCCCCGATCCGGGCGACAGCCCGCGGACGGTGATCGCCTCCGACGAGGGCGGCAGCATCGGGGAAACCGGCAAGCCGCAGCGCGAGGACGAGGGCACCGTGGTCGGCGCCATGGCCAGCAGCAACGCCGTGCACGTCGAACAAGCGGCCAGCATCGGCAACGTCAAGGCGGTGCCGGCCGTGCGCGCCCTGGCCCGGAAGCTCAAGGTCGACCTGGGCCGCGTGCAGCCCAGCGGTGCCGACGGCGTGGTCACCCTGCAGGACGTCAAGCAGGCTGCCGCCAACGGCTCCGCTCCACTCGGCGGCGCTCCCGCCGCACGCAGCGCCGCCCCAGCGCCGGCAGCGGCCCAGCCGGGCCCGGCACCGGCTGCACGCACGGCCCTGTCCTCCTCTGGCAAGGCCATGCGCACGGCACCACCGGGCGCACAGGCCAGTGGCCAGCCGGAGCAGCTCAAGGGCGTACGCCGCAACATGGCGCGCGTGATGGCAGACGCGCACGCGCGCGTGGTGCAGACCACGATCGTCGACGACGCCGACCTCCACGCCTGGATTGGCAAGCAGGACATCACCGCGCGCACCATCCGCGCGATCGTCGCCGCGTGCCGGGCCGAACCGGGCCTCAACGCCTGGTTCGACGACCAGAACCTCAGCCTCACCCGCCACCCCCACGTCGACCTCGGCATCGCCGTCGACACTGCCGACGGACTGTTCGTGCCGGCGCTGCGCAACGCCCACCTGCTCGATGCCCGCGGCCTGCGTGAGGGCATCAACCGCATTCGCGCGCAAGTCGAGGATCGCTCCATTCCCGCCAGTGAGCTGACTGGCTACACCATCAGCCTGTCCAACTTCGGCATGTTCGCTGGCCGCTACGGCACCGTCGTCGTCGTGCCGCCGTGCGTGGCCATCGTCGGCGTGGGCAAGCTCAGCCACGACGTGGTGGCGGTGATGGGCGGCATCGAGGTGCATCGACGCCTGCCGATCAGCCTCACCTTCGACCATCGCGCCGCCACGGGGGGCGAGGCCGCGCGCTTCCTCAAGGTGTTGCTGGACGATCTCGGCCTGCCGCAATAAGACGCGCGCCGGCGGTCCGCCACCAGACCGGACTGCCGGCCGCCATTTGGCGCGCCGATTGGCCGCCTGCCGGTACCCGCCGGCAAGCTGGCACATATCTCCCCGGATATTCCAGGCTTGGCGATGAACGCCGGGCCACGACGTTCGTCAGTCGCCTGCGGCCAGTTCCTCGAGCGCCGAGCGCAGGGCGGCCAGCGCCTGGTCGCGCGACGCCACATCCGGAAAGTCCGGAGTGCTGCCGACCAGCTCGCCGTCCAGTTCCAGCGCCAGCCCCAGCGCCGAATTCGGCGTCACCGCGGCGCCATTGCCCGCCGTCCTGAGCCGCCGCTGCGCGGCACCGGCGGCCTTGGGGTCGGCAAAGCCGACCGAAAGCAACAATTCATCGCCTTGCGCGGAGAACAGGCGGAAACGGAAGCGTCCGTCCGTATCCCGGAAACTGGCCAGGCGCGGCGGCTTGCGTTGCGGGAGCGGCACCGCCGGTCGCGCAGTCACCTTGTGCGTGACGCCGGCGCGCAGGCCCAGAGCCTCGCGCAAGGCGGCAATCTTCGGCGTGGCCACAGCCCGAGCCCGCTGCGCGCCGCGTTGCAGGATGTCCTCGATCGCGCCCGGATCGGCCATGAACGCGGCGTAGCGCTCGCGCAGCGGCGCCAGGTCGGCCTCGATGCGCGCGACCAGCGCCTGCTTGGCCTCGCCCCAGCCCAGACCGTCATGCAGCGCCTGGCGAAACGCCGCCGTTTCCGCCTCGTCGGCAAACGCCCGGTAGATGGTGAACAAGGCACTGGCATCGGCGTCCTTGGCTTCGCCAGGCAGGCGCGAGTCGGTGACGATGCGCATCACGGCCTCGCGCGTGGCCTTGGCGCCGCCGGCAAACAACGGGATCGTGTTGTCGTAGCTCTTGGACATCTTGCGCCCGTCGAGCCCTGGCAAGGTGGCCACCTGCTCTTCGATCAGCGCTTCGGGCAGCACGAAGAATTCCTGCCCATGCTGGTGGTTGAAACGCTGCGCCAGGTCGCGCGCCATCTCGATATGCTGCACCTGGTCGCGGCCCACCGGCACCTGGTTGGCATCGAAGGCCAGGATGTCGGCCGCCATCAGCACCGGATACATGTACAGGCCGGCGGTGATGCCGGCATCGGCCTCCTCCGACTGCTGCAGGTTGCGCTCCACCGCCGCCTTGTACGCATGCGCGCGATTGAGCATGCCCTTGGAGGCGATGCAGGTGAGGAACCAGGTGAGCTGGGGGATCTCGGGAATGTCCGACTGGCGGTAGAACGTGACCCGCCCGGGATCCAGCCCGGCAGCGAGCCAGGTGGCGGCAATCTCCAGCCGCGAGCGCTCGATGCGTTCGGCGTCGCTGATCTTGATCAGCGCGTGGTAGTCGGCCATGAAGTAGAACGCGTCGACGTCGGCGTGGCGGCTGGCCGCGACCGCCGGCCGGATCGCGCCGACGTAATTGCCGAGGTGGGGCGTACCGGAGGTGGTGATGCCGGTCAAAAGGCGCATGGACGTTGTGCTCGCAGGGGGTTGGGTGGCGGGCGACGCCGATCAGCGCAGCAGCGTGGACTTGCCGAACAGGGATTCGACCAGGTCCACGACGAGTTTCGCAGTGGCGTTGTGCTGGTCGAACGCCGGGTTCAGCTCTACCAGGTCGAGCGAGGCCAGGCGGCCGGTGTCGGCAATCATCTCCATGCACAACTGGGCCTCGCGATAGGTCGGCCCACCGGGCACGGTGGTGCCCACCCCCGGCGCAATCACAGGGTCGAGGAAATCCACGTCGAAGCTCACATGCAGGTGGGTGTCCTGGTCGACCCCGGCCAGCGCCTCGTGCATCACCTTGCGCATGCCGATCTCGTCGATGCGGCGCATGTCGTACACGGTCATGGCCGATTCGCGCAGCAGGCGCTTCTCCGCCTCGTCCACCGAGCGGATGCCGACGTAGCGCACGACATCTGCCGCGATTGCCGGTGTGTGCCCGCCGATGCCGACCAGGCCGCCCGGACCATGGCCGCACAGGCAGGCCACAGGCATGCCGTGGATGTTGCCCGATGGGGTGACTTCGGCGGTATTGAAGTCCGTATGCGCGTCGAGCCACAGCACGCGCAGACGCTTGCCGTGCTCGCGGCAGTGCCGGGCCACGGCTGAAATCGAGCCGATACCCAGACAATGATCACCGCCCAGCATGATCGGCAGCCTGCCGGCGGCCAACTCGCGGTGCACGGCCTCGTGCACCGCCTGGTTCCACGCCTGCACCTCGGCCAGGTGCCGATAGCCGTGCACCGGCGCCAGCCAGGGATTGAGCGGACCATGCAGGTTGCCACGGTCGACCACGTCCAGCCCGCGTCTGGCCAGGTTCGTGGCCAGACCGGCCACGCGCAGTGCCTCTGGGCCCATGGACGCGCCACGATCCGCGGCGCCCACGTCGGTGGGAACGCCAATCAGCGCGATGGTTGGTTTGAGCATGACCTTCTGTCCGTTATCTGACGCGCCAGCTGTCGAAACCGCCGAACCGGCACGACGCCAATCACCTCAGTGTCAGGAAAGTGTGATGGAACCGGCGTCAGGCTGCCGTCGGCATGGACCGCAAGCGCATGCGCATTCCGACCACGCCAGTCTACTGGAACGACTGCGGCGGCGCAGCGCCGCGATCTCATGCGAATGGGCTCGGCAGGACCGCCGACATCCTCGCCAGCCCTGTCGACCGTGCGCGCGCGGACGGCGTTGACAGCCCGCCGGGCCACGACTACAGTGCGCGCGCTTTCATCCTGGCTTCGAAGATTTTCCTTGGCTGCTCCCAACGAAAAATGGACAGTTGTCCCAGGCGATGCGCCAATGACCGCAAGTCCTTGCGGATGCCGGCGCACCACACCCCGATGAACGCCTGCGCCCGCGCGCGGTCGGCCTGCGTCTTTCTCGACTGAGGATACGGGACGCCGCCTTGCGCCGTCGGTGCATGCAGAGGCGCGCCCATGTTGCTCCAACACTTCCCCGTTCCGGCACCACCGCATCCAGCGCCACCGTGCCGATGCCGCATTGTCGTGGTCGTGCGCTGTCGCGCGACCGCGCGTGGCGGTCGTCTTTTGGCCATGTACGCGCCGCAGACTCCGTCCCGCCCTGCCATGCACCATGGAGGCCAGCATGCCTGACCACAGTCGACCTCCTTCCGCGCCGGACTGCGGCGCAACCTCCAGCGCTTTCAAACTTCACCGGACCGGCGCGTCTGGCGTAATGCACAGCTGATCGCCTGGCCTGCATCCCCGCCGGCCGACCGGCTGCCACGGATCCAAGCCATGTTCACGAATACCCGTCACTCGTACGTCGCCGCCTGCGTGCTCGCGATCACCTTTGCTTTTCTGCTTGCCAGCGCATTCGCGTCGATCGGCAGCGCGCGTGCCGACGAGGCGCCGCCGTTGTTCATCCCCCGGTGGCTGGGCGCGCAATACACCTTCATCGACCAGCACCAGGGAACGGTGCGTTCGCCCTACGCCGGGGCGCTGAGTCTGCGCGCGCAAGGCGACACTGCGCGCTCGCACACGTTCGGCGCCTACTTCGGGGTAGCGCTGCCGGCTCATCTGGCCTATTACTTCGACGTGGAAATGTTCCGCGGCGCAGGCGTCAGCGGCGCCACCGGACTGGGCGGACTCACCAACGGCGACGTGATCCGCGCCGGCGTGTCCGGACTGGGCCGTGGTGCCTACGTGGCACGGCGCTACCTGCAGTGGTCGCTGCCGCTGGGCGGCGAAAGCGAAAGCGCGGAACGCGGCCAGGATCGTCTGCCCGGTACGCAAGCCACACAACGCCTTGAGCTGAAGCTGGGCAAGATGGCTGTGAACGACGACTTCGATCACAACCGGTACGCCAACAGCACGCGCACCCAGTTCATGAACTGGGACCTGTTCAACGCCACCAGCTGGGACTTTGCCGCCGACACCCGCGGCTACACTGACGGACTGATGCTGTCTTGGGTCAATCCCTCCTGGACGCTGCGCTACGGTGTCTACCGCATGCCGTACGAAGCCAACGGACAGCGGCTGGATAGTTCGCTGCGCCATGCGCGCGGCGAACAGTGGCAGCTCAGCCTGCATCCGCACCCCGACGGCTGGGTGCTGCGCCTGCTCGCCTTCCGCAACGTTGCCCGCATGGGCCGCTACCACGACGCCATCGCGCAGGCCCTGGCCAGTGGCCAGGCGCCGGACGTGCACGCCGACGACCGTCCTGGCCGCCGCAAGTTCGGCTGGGTTCTCAACGGTGAGCTGCCGCTGGCCGACGACGGCGACACCGGGCTGTTCGCCCGTGTGGGCCGCAACGACGGCCGCACCGAATCCTTCGCGTTCACCGAAGTGGACCGCACCGTCAGCAGCGGCCTCCAGCTGTCGGGAGGACATTGGGGCCGCCCAACCGACCGCCTTGCATTGGGCCTCGCGATCAACGCGCTGTCCCGACCGCACCGCGCATACCTGGAACTGGGTGGCGCCGGCTTCGTACTCGGCGACGGCGCGCTGAACTATGCGCACGAGGAAATCGCGTAGCTGTACTACAGCTACGCACCGTCCGTGCATCTCACGCTCAGCCCCGACCTGCAGTGGATTCGCCACCCCGGCTACAACCGCGACCGCGGCCCGGCGGGTTTCGCGGGGTTGCGGCTGCATCTGGAATTTTGAGCATCGTGGTGCCGGCAGCAGGAGTCGAACCCGCGACCTACTGATTACAAATCAGTCGGCCGAGTACGTGTAAGCCGTTGCCGCGCAAGCGCAAAGCGCCAATTTACCACATCCACTATCTTCGACTTGAGGCGGCTGGGAAGCCGCATTCCTGCGTCAAGTTGCTCGCGATAGTGGATGAGGAAAAGCGCCCCGGTCATCGGTCATCCCTGGCCAGTGCGACGGCCTGACTCGCGGGGCGGAATCATCTTCCCAAGTTCACCAACGCGTCGCTGTCGGCCAACACCGTCGCGCGATGTCAGGGAACCGGCGTGGCGGGTTCTTCGTCCGCTTGGAACACCGCCGACCAGAACTTGCCTGCATCGAGCGCCGCGAGGTCGAACTGGTACGCGGTGCCAAACAGCGCCGTGCCATAGACGTCAGTTTCGTCAGGCACGATGGCCATCCGCTCGGCTTGCATGACCTGGCCACGCAGGGCCCGCACGTCGCCGATTGCGGTGTCTCGCTGCGGTACCAGCTCGAGCTGGATCGATCGGTAGGGCAGACGCTGGGACGCGAAGGTCTGCGAGCCGTAACTGCGGCGTTTGGCGGTCGGGTCGATGACATGGTCCTGCATGCTGCGGCGCAGGCAGACTTCGAATGTCGGCCCCACCCAGGCTTCGCCAATGTCGATCGCCGAGCCGGCAGCAATCGAGGCCGACCCGTTCACGTCGTTGTGGATTCGGTACTCGACGCCAATCACCGGATCCAGCCCGGCGTCCAGTGCGAACCAGGCGCAGCGCGAGCCATCGGGTAGCTGCACGACGCGCTGGCTGGGCAGGTCGGCCAGGTACGTGTAGTCGGCGTCAGCCGGGCGCCTGAATGCCAGCGTGATCAACGTGCCAACCGGCAGCGTCAGGCCCAGCAGCGCGACGACACGGGGCGCACATGCCGTGGTCCAAGTACCCCGCAGGGTCAGCACGCTCGCCGTGGTCTGCGTGCCACTGAGCCACTGCAGACGGGCCGCCGCCGCCGGACGGCCGTTGGTCAGCACGTCGGCGTCGGTGAGCCAGGCTGCGCCGGTGCCGATCAGGCTCCAGGCGATGTCAGATGGACGAGAGTGAGAAATCAGCATGTCAGCCCCACAGGATGATATTGGCGGTGCCGGCCAGAAGGTCCGGCTCGAAGTCGATCACCATGACCGGCTTGCCGTCGGCTAGGCCGTACTTCGGGTAGACCAGCGTCCACACTTGGCCGAGGTCCAACCCGGGCAGCGCTTCGAGCTCGACGGCCACGGCATAGAACCATCGCGGCACGGTGTAGATCTTCCCGATGCGATCGATCTCCGCCTGGCCGTCGGCGGCTTGATCGAAGCAGCTCGCCGCTGGTGGCGCGTACAGCGCGTGTCGGTAGGCACCGGACAGCGGCTGCGCCGTGCTCACGACCTCTTGGTACTGGCGCAGCATCGATTGCCGCACAGCGAGCGGGAAGTTGGTGCTGGCGGTGACCAGGTCGCCATCGCTTAGCGCGGCCCAGTTGCGGCGCACGCCCATCTGCGTTGTGAGCCCGGGCGCCGTGTCCATCGTCGGCAGCAGATCCCCGCTCATGGCGTTGATGTCGATCGTTCCCACTGGCGCGCCAGCACTCTCCGGCGCAACCAGGCGCGTGACCCGTATCACGCCGGATGCGTCGGCCCACTTGCATGCCGTGTAGCTGGCCAGCGCAAGGTCAAGCGCCTGCGCCACGCTCTCGCCGCCGGCGAGGTACACGCCCAGACCGGCGTAACCGCTGTCGGTATCGATCGCCTCCGCGTCCGCCTGTGACCATGCGACGTCGACCTGGCTGCCGCGCACATCGAGGACCTGGCGCAGGTAATCGGCCAGCTTGATGCTCTGCAGCGTCGCGGGGACAAGGCTGATCGGGTCGGGGTTGTAGGTGTCGTCGTATTGGACGATCTGGATCGCGCCGATGCTCGGCGGCACCGGCATGGCGCCGGGTACCAGCGGCACGCCGAGCAGATAGAGGTCGTGGTCGACGCCATCCGAGTTGGTGAGCGTGAGCGTGTACGTGCCGGCGACCGTCCACGACGCGATGATGCTATCGATCGTCGTGCCGGTGGCCAGGGCGATCTTGGCGTAGCCCTCCGGCAGATCCGGGATCGTGACCGTGATCCGGTAGCTCTTGCCGGATCCGTACTTCGTGACCGACGTCAGCTTCAGCCAGCCGAGCCCAGTGGTCGACGGGATGTCTAGGGCGAGGTACTGGTTGCGCAAGGCCGCGGAATGTAGGCCCGCGCTGCCGGTGTCTGGTCGTTTGAACACGTAGCCCGGGTGGAAATCGAACAGGTTGCCGATGGGGCTGAGATCTGTGTGCCAGCCAGAGTCGTCGATGAAATTCGGGTTCTTGAGCGGGATTTCGACCAGCGATGAATCGGGCATGACATACCACGCCTTGGCAGCGCTGAACGTCGCAGTGCCGGTGCCGTGGCTGTAGGCGGCGAACTCCATCACGCCGAACGATGCGCCCGCTGGCGCCGTCTTTGTCGCGGTGTAGGTGGCGGTGGCGGTCGTGCCCTTCACGTCCGGACCGTCCGCCCAGCCGATCTCGTCGCCGTTGGCGTCGCGCCACGAGATGCGAATGCACGCGCGCGAGGTGAGATAGCCGCCGTAATTGTCGGTGGCAATGTCGCCCTGAACTTTGATCGTCGCGCTGGTGGATTCCTGCGGGAACACGATCTTGCCGCCAGCCATGACCGGCGGGGTATCACCGCCGGTCGTCATGCCGGTCGGCGCGTCGCCGTCAGCGCCGGCCGGCGGATTGCCGGCGCCGTCGAGGATGTCGTCGCTGGGCTGAGGCAACTGGTCGCCGCCGACGCTGGACAGGTCGGCCGTGACCTTACCCGTCGGGGAGGCGTGCAGCAGCAACGCGGTCTTGGTGGCGTCGAGGGTGAAATCTGGCGGTGCCGCGGCGGGATTTAGCGGGTAGCCGGAGTCGCGCACGTAGCCGATGCCGAGGATCGGCGCGTCGGTGGCCAGGTAGACCAGGTTGGGCGCGTCGGTCAGCACCGTGGGCACGTTCCTGCATGCGCCGAGCACGATCGGCCGCGGCTGGTTCGCTGCCGCCGGATCCGCGTCCGGCCGAATCATCCAGCGCTGCAGCGGCACGTCGAGCAACCCGAGCGGATCCCGGCAGGTGAGCTTGACGCTCAGGTCGTCGACGGTCGCGACGTTGTCGATCACTGCGCTGTAGAGCGGCACGCGGTCGCTATAGCTGTCCCCCGGGCCCAGGGTACTCACGGTAACGGGCAGATCGCGCGCGTCGCTGCTCAGCAGCTCGCGGAACGTGTTGTCGGCATCGAGCGCGGTCAGCACCATCGCGCCCGTCTTCACGCCCCTGCCCCAGGGCCAGAAGTCCAAGGAACGCACCGCCCGCAGCTCGTTGTTGTCACCAGCGAGCAGGCCGCTGTAGCGATCGTTCGGCACGGCATCGGTTGGCAGCGACAGCCAATCCTCGCTCGCGATCCGCACGCCGCTGATCTCCGCCGGTGGCTCGTACCAGCCGTCTGTGCCGGGTGGCGCGAACTCCGCTGTGCGCTGGCCGGCGTTCAAGAAGCAACGCAGGCCGTAGGCCTCGCTGCCGCCAAGACTGGCTGCCAGCATCCAGGGACCCGAGCCGGGCAATGCCGCGGTGTAGACCGGCGTGCCGTTCCGCGACCAGGTCACTGTCGGCTGCAATGCGGTGAGGTCGAGCAGCACTCCGATCACGTCGCCCTTGAGTGCCACGGCCACGCTGGCCACGCTCGCACCGTTGTTGTGGATCTCGCCGAGGTCGAGCCGATAGCCGTAACCGTTCGCGTCGCCGCCGGCGTACGTCGCCAGCGATGCGGCGGCTGTAGCAATGCCGACGCTCGCGAGCAGGTCGCCCACACCGTAGACGATCAGCTCCGCGTTCCAGCGGCCAACATTCTCCGGGAACAGCGCGAGCGCGGTGCGATTGATGTCCGCGATCGCGTTGACGACGAGCACCGTGCCGGATTGCTCCAGCTCGAGATCGGTGCCGAGGCGTGCCTGGTCGAAGATGGCGTAGCGCGGCGTCATGGGTTCGGGAACGGCGCGGCGGGAGGGGTGAATGCGCCGTTGTAGCGGCAATAGCCCTTGGTCACCCGGAACGCCCGGACGAAGCCATTGAGGAAATTGGTGCCCTGCCACTGCGATCCGATGCGCGGTGCGCCGGTGCATGGGAACGTGAACCCGCCGGGCAAGGTCACCGGCGCACCGCCGACGCCGTTGAGGTAGACGGTGGCGACGCCCTGCTTCACGCAATATGCCGTGTGGAACATCGCGCCGGTTGTCAGCGCTGCAGGTGATGAGCCTCGATTTGCCGAGCTTCCATAGATCCACACGCGCGGGGACCCAGCGTACGACAGCGCGTACATGACCAGCCCCCCGGCCGTATCCCCGTTGCGGTTGTCGAACAGCGTCTGCTGCGAGGAAAGCGAATTGACCAGGAACCAACACTCGATCGTGAAATCTCCGGTGCCGAAATCAAAACCGGGAGACACGGGTGTCGAGAGATAATCGCCGCTGCCGTCGAACTTGCCCGCGTTGTAGCCCAGCGAGGTATCGATCTTCGCGTTGCCCGATGCAGTCCAGATGCGGGAGCTGGCGGTATCAGTGAACACGGTAGAGCCGTTGGCGCCACCGAAATTCAACAGCGACGTGGTGATGTCGCTTTCTTTTGTCACGTCCAGTAGGAAATCGAAGTAGGACGCATCGGAGGAAGACGTCGCCGAGTCGTCGTCACAGCGGACCGCAATCACGTTATCGCCGGCCAGGAACGCCTGGGCTGAAATATTGGCGGTCACGCCGCTTTGCAGCCCGGTGGTGTTCTGCGATACCACCGCGCCGTTTATATACATCACGTACCCATTGTCAAAGAACCCGGTCATTTTGATGCCGAGTGGCGGCACGGACGACAGTGTGAGCGTGCGTCGAATCCATGCCCGCTGGTCCAGATTGACGGTTGTCGCGATCGTCGGCGAGAAACGGCTATCGAATGCATGTGCCAGCGCCCCATCGTCTGACGCGCCGGGACGAATGTTGCCGAACGGCGCCGGCCCAATTGGCCACGCCGAATCGTCGAGCTCTGGCGCTGCGTAGTTGGCGTTGTCGGACAACAGCGTCTGCAAGTAGCGCCAGCTCGAGAACTGTGGCGGCGAGAGGTCGGTGGCCTCGATCGATTGCACACTGGTTGCCGTGCCGGTGGCACTGTCGACGGCGACCACGACGGTGGCGCGAGACATTGCTGCCGTCGCCTTCCCGCTCAACCGCAGCAGCGAATCGACGACGCTCAACGCGAGCCCAGCCGGAAGTGTTCCAGAAATCACGCGCGGATTGCTGTAAGTGCCGTCGCCGCCCGTGATCTGCAAGTCCGCACTGTAGTCAACCCCGACGATTGCATCCGGGTAAATGCCGATGAGCGATAGCGGCTCCGCGATCACCACGATCGCAAAAGCCCGCTCGACATATGCGCCAGTGATCGACGTCGCCCGTATCGTGAGCGGAAACGTGCCGCCCAGCGCCACGCGGCTGGAGATCAGCTCGCCCGTGGGGCTGTCGAGATAGATGCCGGCCGCTTCCAGTGCGGCCGCTCCGTCGACGATGGTATAGGTGTACGGGCCTTGCCCGCCGCGCGCGGTTACGCGAGCGCTGTAGCTGGCGAACAGGTAGACGCTGGGCAGCACGCCGCGCAGCGTCATGCCCTGGCCAATGTCCACCAGCACGATGCGCCGATTCACAGCGCCGCCCGCGAGCTGCCGGCCAGGCCACGCAGCGTGTCACTGGCACCCTGCGTGGCCATCGTCTTGTTCGTCGCCGCGGTGGTGCCGGTATGTCCGATGATCACGTCCAGCTGCGCCGAGAGCTTGGCCAGCAATGCGGCTTGGTCTGCGGTCGGCCCAGTGGTCGCGGTCGTGGTCGTCTTGCCGGGTTGCACCAGCGGCCCGCCGAGGATGGCTTGGACGATGTCGTGGCCAATGCCGCGCACCGCGTCGACGATGTTGCCGCTCGCCGTGAGCGTCGTGCCGGCGACATCCTGCTGCTGCAGCGTATCCAGGTAGGCGCTGATGTTGGTCAGGCCCAAGTCCTTGGCCAGATCGTTCAGCGAGAATCCGAGCCCGCTGGCTGCCTCGCCGTAACCGATGCCGTGCGTGGTGCTGATGTCGGCGACGTACTGCGCCAGGGTCTTGGCGTCGCCGAAGCGCGCCATGGCGTCCGCTTGTTTCTGCAGCTGATCGCGCTGGCCGACGAGCTGGTTGTAGCCGGTCAGCGCGTCGCCGAGCGACTGCTGGCCACCGGCGCCCGGCAGCTGCAGGATTTCGTTGACCTTGGCATACAGGCCGGCATAGTCGGCACTGCTGGCGTACAGCTTGCGGCCCAGGGACAAGACATCGTCGGCACTGGTGATGCCGGACCGCAGCCCCTGCAGGGCGACGTCGAGCTTTTCCTTGCCGCTGAGCGGGCTGTTGTCGCCGATCGCAAGCTGCGCGGCGGTCTGCACCTTGCTTTGCAGCTTGTCGATCTGCGCGTTGACCGCGGTCAGACTGTTGCCCGTGACGTCGTAGAGCTTGGCTGCCAGGTCTTGCGCGGCAGCCGAAAGCTGCACGATGGCATCGGCTGCCTGCTTTGCCGCGTACTGGTGGATGTTCGCGAGGTCGGATTCGGCGGCGTGCTGCATGCCGGCGGCCTGGGCCAGCGCGTTGGCTTGATCCAGATTGGCCTGCATCTGCTTCTGGATCGCCTGCAGGCTCGCGCCGAACCCGGTACCGACCGGCGCGAACTGCGCGACGAACTGCACGTACTGCGCGCTGGCTTGTGCGAGCCGGTTGTAGGTGTCCGCGAGCTTTTCGCCATCGGCCTGCATCGACTGCACGAACTTGATCACTTGGGACAGCGTCGCGGTGCTGCCGAGCGCGATAAGGCTGTTGCCCTTGGCGATGTCGGCCTGTGCGGCGAGCATCGTCTGCGCGCCGTCCAACAGGGTGTCAGCGGACTTGCGCCACTGCTCGGCGATCTGCTGCGCCACAGCGCCGGCAGACGCGGCCACCGTAGCCACAAGCGCCTCGGCGCCGATGCGCTGGGCGGCCGCCTCGGCCGTGGCCTCTTTCCAGGTCTGGCCAAGGTAGTTGACGACGTACTCCGTCGCGCGCACCTGGCCCTTGTCGTTGTACGTGGTGTGCGTGTTGAGGCTGGCGGCGATCATGGCCGGCACGTCGACGCCCAGCTTCTGCGCGCCCTGGACCATGGTCCTTTCGATGCTTCCGTACAGCGCGTCGGCGGCAGCCTGCATCTCTGGCGACACGGCTTGATCGACCACGCGCGTCTTGCGGCCGCCGAACAGCGCGCGCTGCTTCGTCTGGTACAGCGAAGCCGCGGCGCTCGCGCCACCTGGCTCAAGGCTCAGCGTGGCATCGGATGCCGCCGTCTGATACTTCGTGCCGAACAACTTGCCGCCGCTGACCTGGTCGATTGCCATGGCCGCCAGGGCCACCCAGCCGACCACCGGGATGGCGGTCATACCCGCGGCGACGCCGCTGCTGATCGTCGTGGCAATGGCCGTACCTGCCGCGTACCCGCCGATGGCGCCGGTCGCCGTGGCCGCGGCAGTGCTGAAGCCACCGCTGCCGCGTCCCAGGCCCCACATGGCGCCCAGGGCACCACCGGCCAGGCCGAACGTCGAGAAGCCGCCCAGCGTGCCGCCGTAGGGGCCTGCAGGACCGGCCACGCCTAGCCCTGGCTGCATGCCGAGATAGCCGCTGGTGTAGGGCCCATACATCCCGGGCGCCGACGCGGGCGCGCTGCCCCAGATGCCGCCCGTCGAGGCCCACTTGTAGGCTTGGAAGGCGCCGACGCCGTTCTGCAGGAAGCCGGCGTAGCTCGGACCGCCACCGCCGCCGAGCGCACCGGCTGCCGTGCCGATGGTCGCGCCGTTGCCCAGGTAGTTAGCCGACGCCTGCAGCGGAGAGCTGGCCAGGCTGCCGGTGATACCGAGCAACCCTGCGACGCTGGTCATCGCGCCCGAAAGAAGAGGGCCGAGAATCCGCAACCGCACGAACTGGGCGATGATGTCGCTGATGAACTGTTGCGCGATCGACTTGAGGCCGCGCCCGAAGTCCGACCACTTCCGCAGGCCCGACACCACGAGGTCACCGAAGGCTCGGCCAATACTGCTGGCGGCGTTCTCCCAGAACCCGGCGAACTCCTGCGCAATCTGATTCTGCTGCTGGGCGTATTGCTCGATGTCGTGAGCCGTGGCAGCACCCTGCTCGGCAAGCCGGATCTGCGCCTGCACATCTTCGTCGGTGAGCTTGCGGTGCTGGGCGAGCGCCTCGTTTGCTGCGGCGATACCGGCCCGAGCAATGGCTTGATCGCGCGCCGACATGGCCGCGATGTTGGCATCACGAATGGCGTCGTCGGCCATGGTCTGGCCGAAGTTCACCTTCTTCTGCGCAAGCTCCAGGTTCTCGCGCAGCTTGCCGTTCAACTGGTCAATGGCGTCGGCCACGTGTTTCTGCGCGTCCGCTTCCACGGCGGCGACATCGACACCCTTCACGCCCGCCTTCTGGGCTTCCTGCGCCTTGGTGATCCGCTCGCCTTCGGCCTCGGCCACGGTTCGAATGACACCGGCATAGTCCGCCCAGGCTTGCGCGTCGGGCGCCAAGCCCTTGCCGAGATAACCGGCCACGGCATCCGCGGCTTTGGCGTTGAGCGCGTCTTGGGCCTTGCGGTAGGCGTCGAGCGCCTTGGCGGCGGCAGAGGCGGACTCATTGACGACATCGAGATCGTGGCCCTGCTGGGCGATGACGGGGATGTGCTTCGCGGCCGCGTTCTTCGCCGCTTCCTGCGCAATCTCGTAGTCGGCCATCCCCGTGGTGTTGGCGTGGATGGCGGCAATGTTCTTGTTCGTTTCCTCGGTGATTTTGGCGACCGCAACGCTGTACGCCGACGCATCTTGCTTGCCGGAATGCATGCTTGCCGACAGCGCAAGCAAGGGCGCCGCCATGAGCGCGGTGCCAGGCAGCTTCATCAGCACCTTGGCTTGCGCGGTGATGAGGTCCGCGAAAGCGTCCCGGATGCTATCGAACGACCCAGCGGCCGCGAACGCGATCGCGGTGAACGCGATCTTGCCGCCCTGCTTGATGCGTTCCCACGCAACCAGGAGCCCGTCCACCAGCGCGATGCCTGCGAGCCGCACGTTCAAGAACTGATCGCGCAAGTACTTGCCAATCTGCCATCCAACGACGGCCGATCCAAGTACGTTGAACGCGATGCCGAGCGCGCCGATGTTCTTGATCGCGTTGCCGAAGCTCGCGGCCGTAGACGCTCCCCAGCCCTTCACCGCCAGGCCATTCGCGGCAATCGCCGCAGACTGCGCCGTCAGGTTGCCGATCCACCGCGTGCCCCACAGGATCATCTTCGTCGCGTAGACCGTGGCAACTACTTCGCCAAGCGTCTTGATTGCGCGCATGATGTCGCCGACGTGATCGGCCACGTGCTGCGCGCCGGTGGAGATATCGTCCAGGACCTTCTTCCAGTCGCCGGACCGGAAGAACGCCACGGCTTTTTCGGCGAGATCCGCGAGCGCGGGCGCCAGCGCTGTTGCAAGCTGGTTCCCAACGCCCTTGCCTACGAAGCTCAGCTGTTCCAGCGAATCGTTGAACGCCTCGGCGGCCTTCGCGCCTTTGCCGCCGACGATCAGGCCGAAGTCATCGGCCATCTTGATGTATTCGGCCAGGCCTTCCTTGCCGGCATTGATCAGCGGAATCAGCTCCGCGCCGGCACGCCCAAAGAGCTGGGTGGCGACCGCGGTCTTTGCCGTGCTATCCCGATACTTCGACAGCTTGTCGATCACCTGCGGGAACAGCTGATCCATGGCCTTCAGGTGGCCATTGCTGTCGGTGACACTGACGCCGATAGCCTTGAACGAGTCCACCTGCATCTTGCTGTTCTGCACCGCCATCAGCGCGGACTGGGACAACTTCACCAGACCCTTGGCAAACGCGTCGTTCTCGACGCCCGCCTGCTTCGCGGCCAGCTGCCAGCCGGACAGCGTCTCGGTGGACACGGCCACCTTCTGCGACATCTTGCTGATGGCGTCTTGTGCGTCCAGGGCGTGTTTCACGAACGCGGTGACGCCGGCAATCGACAGGCTTGCCCCGAGCGCACCAGCCACCGCACCCAGCGTTCGGCGCATCTCGTTCGAACGCTGCTCGGCAATGCGCGCGGCTCGGCCCAGGTCGCTCTCGAACTTGGCAATGCGCGCCTCGAGGTCGATCGAGACGGAGCCGACGCTGTTTGCCATGTGTCATTCGCCCATAAAAAAAGCCCCGCTTGATGGCGGGGCTTGGTGATCGTCGAGATAACTCGTTACAGGTGCGGTTTGTCGTACACGGTCGGGAACTTCGCGCACGTGGCATTCCATCGCCGGCGCACGTCATTGGCATTGTCGGGACTTTCGAGCCTCACCACGCCATCTTGCATGACGTAGACCGACGCGCCGGCATAGCCCCCAAACCCGTTCTTCGCGTTGACCTCGCCGCAGGCCACAATCGCGCCTTTGTCGGTCTTCACCGCAAATTGCCGCGCAAACTTTGCCGATTCCGGATCTTTGAGCATGGACTTCACGGTGTCGCGCGCCACAAGTACGGCACCCATGCCTGCATCAGCATCCTTGCCTGCCTGCGTCTCGATCTTCGGCTGTGGCGCAGGCGGTGAATCGACCGATCCACCCACCATCCACCAGATGCCGACCGCGAGGCCAATGAACGTCAACAGCACAACCCATCCCGGGACGTAGCTCGACTTCGTCGGTCTTGTTGGCGTCCCAGGAAGCGGCGGCACGGCCGGGCCCGGCGCCCCACAATGCGGGCAGGCCTTCGCGCTCGTGCTCACTTGTTGCCCGCACTCGGCGCAACTCGTCAACGCCATAACCCGCTCCCCACCGTTGTCCAGGTGGAGAGCATGCCACTTCAGCCGCTGGCCTGAAACGCCTGCAGGATGACAGCCATATCGTCTTCAGCCGTCGGCTCGAACGGATCGGGCATCAGATCCTCGTACTCGATGTTCGAATCGCCTGCCGCGCGCGCAGCATACAGAACGGCCAAGGCCAGCAGGTGATTACGCCGCTTGTCGCCGTCGATCGGGTGGACCTTTTGAAACTGCACCCAGTCTAGGAACTGCCGCCGGGAGATGCGCCGCTTCAGGCGACGCACGTCCGGCTCACCGAACTTCAGGGCGAGGAGGTGCCAGAAGTACGCCTCCCCGCCCTTCTTCAGTCCCCCGCGACAGCCTCACCCGCGCCCTCGTTCAGTCCGTTGATGTCCATGGCGATCTTGACCAGCTCACGCCGGAACTTGGCGGGCAGCTTGCCGGCCTGCTCCAGCGTGATCGGCACTTCGTTCACGCCGTCGAACTCGACCACACTGGTGGCGATGATGCGCGAGTCCAAGCCCTTGATTTTCGCCTGGTCCGTCTTGCCGTCGCGGCCGCGGATGTCGAACAGCTTTTCAGCCTCGTCGCCCGACAGCTCGCGGACGCGGAAGGTCTTGGTCTGGCCGTGCCGGGCGAAAGTCTTTTCCTCGAACTCCGGGGAGTAGAAATCTTCATTGCTCATGGGTATTCACCGTTTGATAGATGCTGCGGACGCACGGACTGCGCCACGGTGGACAGCGCAGGGGTACCCGTGCGTCCGCAGCAAGAGGTTTCACCGTTGGGGTGGATCGGTTACGCGTTCGGCACCAACGTCCAGCCGCCGCTACGCTGGATCACCAACTGGTATTTCCAGACGCTGGAGGCGTCCATCTGCCAGGTGATGTCGGCGACGTAGCCGCTGAAGGTGATGCCGGTACGGCCTGTCGGCGCGGTCAGCACACTGGCTGCCACGGTCGGCGGTGAGGTGCCATCGGAGCCGCCGAGGTACCAGTCGACCACCTCGCCGGAATCCTTCAGGTCCACCAGATCCCCGAACACGGTGTCCGCGGTGTCGTAGATGCCGCCGACGGTGATCTGGCCAGGGTTTGCCATGCCACCCTCAAACTCCATTTCCGTGGAGCTGAAGCACGACACGTCGATCTGCCCGCGAGCCCCGCCGAGGCCACTGAACGCGGTAATGCACGCCAACTTGGCGGCCGTGGTCGCGGCATTGACCGCGTACAGGTCAGTACCTTGAGTTTTGATCTTGCCCATTGCTTGATTCCTCGTGGTTGGCTTTCTTTGCGCACAAAAAAACCGCCACAAGGGCGGGTCATGTCCATCGCTCCAGCGTGCGCGCCGGGGTCAGGATTTCGTCAGGATGGAGTCGTCACAAACGACCAGTCGAAGGTCACGCGATACAGCTTGGTGTCGTCCTCGTAGTCGCTGAAGCCGCTGACCAGGTAGCCGTGACCGCTCAGCGCGGCGCGTGCGGCACGTGCCATTGCGTCGGCTGCGGCAAAGTCGTCGGCCCAGCAGTCGATCGACACGCGGTCGTAATCGACGTCATCCGGGTTGGCGAAATATTGCTCGGTACTGATGCCGACAGGCGTCCACACCAGGTACGGGCGCGCGGTGTCTTGCGGCGCAGTGACCGGCCACAGCCTGTCGGCAATCAGCGCCGTCAGCGCCGCGCTGCCGGACAGCAGTGGGTAGACGCTTGGGTTCATCCGCGTTTCGCCTGCTCGACAGCCTTGCCGACTTCCTTGCGCATCGCGTTCTCAAACGCCGTCAGCGCGGGTTGCTTGCTCGACTCGAATGCCGGACGCATGAAAGGATGCTTCGCCATCTTGGACGTGCCGAACTCCACGAATTTGCCGTAGTACGCGGCACCTGCCGTGCTATAGCTCTTCCCGATGCGGCCGAGTCGCGCGTTCCGATAGTTCTCGCGGTACTTCTTGCGCTGCTTGCGGATGCCGACGGTGTAGTGCTCCGCGGCGCCGATGCTTTCAGGCTTGCGGTCACGAAACGTCGCGATTGAGTCGCGCAGCAGACCGGAGCGGACCGGCGTCGATTGCTTCACTTCGGCCTTGACCACCTTGGCCGCGGCGAACAGCGCCTTGCGCAGAGGGCCACCACCTTTGCCGCTGATCGCCTTGGGCAGCGCGCGCAGGGCCTTGAGCGTTTCTTCCAGGCCGTGGACTTCGGCGAACTCAGCCACTACGCCGCCCTCGGCACGATGTGGAAAATCTGATCGCGGCTGTAGTTGGGCCGGGTCGGGAGTGCCAGATACCGCTGCCGCACCACGTCCATGCCTTCCAGCCCGCTGTCCAGCGCGCACGCGGTAGCGGCATCCGCCATGGCCGGGTACGCCTCGGGATCGTGGATCGTGCCCAGGTAGTCGGCGCTGCCGTCGACGCACTTGCCGTCATAATCGGTGGCCGCAGCCTGGAACGCCGCGAAGGCTTCCTCAACCGTCGACGCCTGCGTGATCGCATCAGCGGTGGCTTGCGAGTACCCGTTTTGCGTCATTGACATGTTGACCATGGCGCGAAAGTCGGTCATGCGCGTCTTGGTGTCCGGCTCGAAGCACATCAGGAAGTACGTCGTCATGCAGAAATAGAACGGGTACTCGTGCCAGGTCCGGATGAACTTCGCGAGGAACTGGGCGAACGGCAGCCACTCGGGATTCTTGCGCGCGACGGCACTCACGACGATGGACAGATAGAACTGCTGCCACGTCGCCATGCCACGGTAGCCGTCGGCGTCGGCAGGATCGCGCGGGTACGTCGCCATCACGTCGTAGATGCCGAACGGGTTGGTCGCGGCGGCCAGCGCAATCGGCAAATTGCGCGCCACCTCATCCGCGAAGTACTGGCGGTCCGAACTGACATACGACGCCATGAACAGCGTGCGCAAGCACCAGGCAAACCGACGCTGGGCGCCCATGGCGCAACCGCCCGCGGCGGTGTATTGCGGACCGATGCCGATCAGCGTGTAGTTGCCCCAGAACGACGCATGGTCGCGGTCACGCGCGGTGCCGGTGACCATCGCCGCCAGCAGCGCATACCCGGTCAGGTGATCGCTGTCAGGGACCATCGGCGATGCGGTCGTGCTCCATGACTTCGGCGCACCCTTGGCCGGGATCAGCGTGTCGCCATCGTAACTGCCCAGGTACGGCACCAGGGCATTGTTCTTGTAGCTGCTCACTTGCGCCTGCGGCAATGTCGTCGTGTTCGGGTATTTGTGGATGTCCACGATGCGGCCGGTTTCCGGGTCGCTAAAGTACACGCCGCCCCAGCCGCCGATGTGATCCTCGGTGCGACGCACCACCGCCCACGTCGCGTCACTCGGATTGCACAGAAACGCCATATTCCAGGTAGGCATGTAGCCGATGTCCGGGCGCGAACCGCCCTGGCCCATCGTCCACGTCGTGCAATTGCCGTAGCCGTTGAAGCTGTAATCCTTTTTGGAGTCATCCCACGGTACCTGTGGGTCGAGCGCATAGCTGGGCAGCAGTGACCAGTCGATCCCGTCCGCGCTCCAGCCCACTTGCTTGCCGTAGCGGATGGCCGGCGAGCGACAGCCGCGCCAGAAGTCGAACGTACCGTCCGCTTTGCTGCTCGGCGGCACAGGCGCGGGCTGGCCGTCGTACGTGACCGTCACCGTCTTGCAGTTGATGTAGTCGTAGGCATTGTCGAGGCGTGTTGCACCCACTTCCACGCAATCGGCGTAGAACCACGCGGTCAGGCCGGGATGCGGGATGCCCGCCGCGTCGGCGAGCGCGAGGTACTGTGCAGCGGCTGCCAGATCGTTGCCGACCACCGCACGCGCTGCCCATTCGTGGCCCGCACCATCGACGACGGTCAGCACGATGACATGGCTATCGTTGTCGTTGGCTGGGACGTCTGGTATGGGCGTCGGCGGAGGCGGGTCCTTCGGCGGGTCGACGGGGGGATCAACCGGAGGATCGGGGTCTTTTGGCGGATCAACCGGCGGGTCCTTCGGTGGCTCAGGATCATCAGGCGGATCGACAACAGGCGGCGCAGCAAACTGGAAGTCGAGCGTCAGCTCCGCGTCGGTGCCGGAACCCGCGTCGAGCGTGATCCGCGCGTCGTCTGAGCTGTACGTGCCAGCCTTGAGGTCGTGCGCAATCGTGATCTTCATGCCGGCTCAATCCACACGTTGAGCCAGCGCACCCAGCCGCTGACGTTGGTATTCGTCGGCGTCTTCCGCGTCCCGGTGAGGGTCACCGCAGCGTTCGGTGCCGGCCGCCATGCCACGGTGGCGAGGTACGAAACGCCGTCCGGCGTAACGGTTTCCGGGGTACCGGACCACGGGGAGTCGTAGGTCATCGCGCCGACGTTTTGGTAACCGACGTTTGTGAACATGACGGAGATGGCCGTCGCCGAAGGTGGAGCATTGGACGGTCCCGACGAGATTGTGCCGCCCGCCGGCGACGCCAGGTCAGTGGTCGTTGTCCCGGCGATCGTGCCGTGCCATTCCTGCATCGCAGCGGATATGCGCCCCGTGGTAGCGCCTGTCGTGCTCATCGCCACACTGGTTTCGGTGCCGTCTGACGTGCGCTTGAACACGAACATGCCGGCGCCGGTCGTCGATCCGGCAGCGGCCAAGGTCCAGCCCGCTGGGGTATTCACGGCCACCAACGAATGGATGTTGATCAGCAGGATGTTGCCGGCCGTGGCCTTCTGCGGGAACGTCACTGTCCAGGAGTTGACTGCGCCGTACAGCGCGGTCATTTCCTGTACTGGACCGGATGCCGGCACGCTCGCCACCGCAGGATGCAGCGTGGCCGAAATCGCCATCATCAGTGCGCTCACGGCCGCAGCGCCTGCACTGCCGAAAGGATCATGCCGTCGGTAATCACCCCTGGATCGGCGCCAATGGTCAGCGGGTTGCCTGTGCGGTCAGCAGCCAATGCCGACTCCCAAGCTGCGGCCCAGCCTGCGGATGCAGCAAGCAGCCACATGGCGGCCGACAGATCAAGGCGCTGGCGCAGGATGGACATGGACATGTACTGGTTGGCCATGACTTCGGAGGCGATGCAGCCACGCACGCGGGCGGCGATGTCGGGGTCTTGGGCGATGATCGAAACGGTGGCGTAGGACATGGGTTACCTCAGGATGCGGCAAGCTCGCCGTTGATGTCGGCGACGGTGGATGACTTGAAGATGACGGTTGCGAGTGAGTACTGCGGTCCGAGCTTGGTCGTAGCTGCGGCCGTGCGGAATGTCGTGCCCGATGCCGGCGCGATGGTCACTGCACCCGCGCCTTCACGGAACACCAGCACCGCCTTATCCGCCTCGAACACGGATGCGTCGACGGTGATCGTGATCAGCGTGGCGCCATCGACACCAAGCCGGCAGCCCGCGTCACCAGGCACCAGCGTGTAATCGGCAGTGATCTGCTTGTACGGGATGGTTGTGGAGGCCGCCTTGATCGCCGCCGTCACATCTTCCAGCGCCAGCGCCAACTCATCAGTGAAGGCCATTACGCAAGTCCGGCAGCAACCACGGCGCGAAGGTCAATGGCTGGGTCGCCGAACTGCGCCAGCGATACGGAGCCGAGGTTTGTATTGCCTTGGGCCTTCTGCGTGGAGTCCAGCGTCTGCGCCGCATCGAATCGCAGGCGGTTGCCCAATGCGGTGGTGACCGTGCTGGAGAAGTTGGCGTCGTCGCCAAGCGCGTCCGCCAGTTCCTTGAGCGTGTCCAGAGCGGCCGGCGAGCCATTCAAGATACTGGCGGTCGCCGCCGTTACGAGGTCAGTGACTTTCTGCGAACTGTAGACGGCCGACGTGGATGGCGCGGCATCGTTGATCGTGGCGCCGGCACCCGAGATGGACGCCTTCAGCTCGTTGATTGCAGCGACCAGGGAAGATTTGGCCGTGGTCGAGAGCGAGGCAAGGTCGCCCGCGCGCGTGTTTGCGCCCTTGATCGCGGTGCACAGATCAGTGAGCGCCCCGCTCAATTCGTCATTGTAGGTTCCGGCCATGATTCAATTCCTCAAGCGAGTTTGTTGGCGACGAGCGAAGTGAAAGGGATGGATGGCATCGGCATCGCGTCTTGTCGAATGGTGGCGCCGGCATCCAGCCCCGCAACGCCACTGGCCGCGTTGATCTGCGAGAGCTTCACGTAGCGGGCATCGGCAGCGGCCTGAGTGATGCCGGAACCAACTCCAGACGACGGAACGCCGCCAGGGGTTGTCCCATTGCCGACATACTCGGCTTCAAGCGTTTCATCGAAAAACGGCTCGCCCACGTCCAGTACGATCGCCATACGCTGCGCCGTCGTGCCGCGTTTGAACTGGATTTTGTCGATGACGAATTGCGTGGTCACAGTTGGCCACCGTCTAGAGCGATGTGGATCGGCGCGCCATCGCCCGCGCCGGCAAGGTCCGTGGACACCGGGATCGTGATGTACTCGAGACCGCTCTTGTTGTCTGGTAGCGCGCCGGCGATGTTGTAGGTCTGGTCTCGGTGGATGATCCGCATGGTCGCCGCCAGGCCGGGCCGGTAGCGGATAGTGATGCGGGCCGTCACTTGCGACTGCCCCGCTTGCGCCGCCAGGAATTCGCGCGCGGACAGCGGCACGACCTCGGCGGCAATCGATTTCGCGGTGCCATCCGCATTCGTGACCCATGGCAGCCATGACGTGAGCGCCGCGCCCGTGTCCGGGTCGCGCGTGGTCACCTTCTGCTCGATGACGATGCGATGGCGGAGGCGGCCGGCGGCGAGGCTCATGGCAGCACCCGCCGGAACGGAAACATCAGGTTCTGCACCGCCGGATTTTCGGTCAGCGCCTTCTCGACGCCAGCCTCGCGATTCGCGAACAGGTCGCCGATCAGCAGCAGGATGGCCGCCTTGAGCGCCGCCGGCACCACGCCGGGCGAAGTGGTGAACAGGATCGGATACTCCCCGACCGCGCTGGTCGCCGTGCCCGGCAAAATGGGGAGCGGATCTGTCCGGTCACCTTCTGGCGTCCACTCGTAGGAAGCGGCAGCCAGCGCGTAGCCGGTCTGCCGCTCCACCATCTCGCGCGCGGCGGTGATCAGTGCACCAATCAGCGTGTCGCTGTCATTGTCGTCCACACGCAACTGGAACTTGGCCTCATCCAGTGTCACCGGCTCGACAGTGGCCTGGGCCGTCACGCGCAGCATGGGGGTCAGTCCTTCTCGTCCGCAGCGTCAGCGACCTTCGCCGCGTCCCGGATCGCCTTGATCGCGTTGGGGTGGGTGTCGACGTAGCCGGCCGCGCGCGCCGCTTCCGCAGCATCCGCGTCCAACTCGATGATGTCGTCGTGCTTGCCGTAGACGCTGTCGTACAGCACCGCACACTCGACGGCGTCGGCTTTCGACGCCTCTTCTTTCTTTGCCATGGTCGATTCCTCGGAAGCCAAGAAGAGCGGGCGGCCCGAAGACCGCCCGCCAGTGGTTACGCCGCGGCGCCGTGCTTGAACGTCTTGACGGCCCCGCCCACGTCGACCAGGTTGCCGCCCGACCGCATCCAGGCCAGGAACCCGACCTGACCCTTCTTGGTGTAGGCCGAGTCGGTGAAGCGGAACAAGGTCACGGCCATCACGTCGCGGATCTTGTAGTAGCTGAAATCGCCGAACGCGATCGACACAGCGGCAGCCGCCGGGCTGGCCATGTCCTGATTGATCGTGATGTTGCGGTTCAGCAACCGATCCGGCGCGCCACCGGGGTTGCCCTGCTCGTAGCCCGGGACGAAGATCGGGCGCCCGCTCGAGTCCTTGACCTTGCGGATCAGCTTCAGCATGTCGTCGTGGAACATCCAGTTCGCATTCGCCCGGTAGGCCGGATCGACGGAATGCTCCAGATCGATCAGGTCTTCATACGTGATCGCAGGCGTCGCCGCTACCGCGCCGGTCTTGCCGACGCTAGCTGCGGTGATGATGCCATTCGGCTGGGTGGTGCCGTTGCCGGTCGTGAAGTGCTGATTGGTGATCCGGCCCAGGCGCTGCTGCAGACGGTTGCGCACGAAGCCCTCGATGTCTGCCGAGGAATCCTGCAACAGCTCCCACGGCACCGTCACGACCTTGGACGAATATTTGTAGACCACCAGCGCTTTGGTGCCGAAGCTGATGTCGAGATCCGTTGCGGTCGTGTTCTGGCCGATCAGCTCGCCGACCTCGCTCGTACCATCGGAAGTCGGGAAGTTCATCTGCTCGCCACTGGTGGTGCGGATCACGTCGGCCACGGTTCGCATGCCACCGTAGGCCTTGAGCGCATCCAGGATTGCCGATGCCACGGTGGTCGGGACGGTATACCCGCCCTCGCTGTCGGTGGTGGTGGACATGGTGTTGCGCACCGCCGTCCACTCGTCTGGCGTCAGGGCGTTGTCGCCGCCCCGCGTCCACTTGTCGAACAGCCGGACGGCCTCGTCCTTGCTGGCCGCCGGGTCCCCGCTTTCGCGAACACCGGCATCGCGCAGGTTGTTCTCAGCCGTCAGGTCCATGACCTTTTGGTGACGCTCGATGGCGGCGTCGATGCGCTCGATCTCGGCGAGGTTCTCGTCGTACTTCTTCTGATGTTCGTCGTTCCACGTACTGGTGTTGTTTTCCAGCAGGTTGCGGGTGTCTTTCGCCAGCGCGGTACGGCGCTCCCGCTCGGCCTGAAGATTGAAAGCCATGATGGTGATTCCTCTAGGCAATAAAAAACCGCCTTTCGGCGGTCGTGTGAGCTGCGTGCGGGAGCCGCTTACGCAGGGGCGCGCTCGAGCAGCGAGAGACGCCGCTCCAGCGTGTTTCGGAAGGCCGCGACATCGACGTCATCAGCCTCGGGTTTCTCGGTCTTCGGCGCGTTCTTGTAGGCCGACAGGTTCCAGGTGTTCTTGGAGCGCTCTTTCACCACCTCGACCTTGCGATCGGCAAAGCCGTTCTCTACCGCTTCGTCGGCCGTGAACCAGGTCTCGGCATCCATCAGCGCGACCACGTCATCAGAGGTCTTGCCGGTGCGGCGCGCGTAATCGCTGGCCAGGCCCGCGTCGATCTTTTCGAGCAGCGCGGCCGTATCCAACATGTCGCTCTTGTTGCCGATCGCCACGGTCCAGGCGTTGTGGATCATGAAGCCGGCGCCCTGGCTGATCTCCACCTCATCGCACGCCATGCAGATGCCGGTTGCAGCCGACGCGGCCATGCCGTCAACGTGCGCGATGACCTTCGCTGAATGTTGCGCGATCGCCGTCATCATGGCGCGCGCGGCGAACACGTCGCCGCCGGGCGAATCGATGCGCAGATGGATCGTGCCGGTCGTGATGCCGGCGAGCGTCTTCGCGAACTCGGTCTCGTCGATGTCACCCCAGAACCCGCCGATCACCCCATGCATGTACAGCGTGGTTTCGTCGCCAGATGCCTCCGCGCGCAGCGGCTTGGACTTCGAGGCGTTGTCACGCGCCAGTTGGAGCAGCTTCGGGATCGTCATTGTTCGGGTCCTCAGGTTTCACCGGCTTGCTGCCGGCCTTGGTGATGTCGTCCCAGCCATCCTTCGGCTGCATGTTCTTGAGCCGGCGCACTTCGTTGACGGTCAGCCAGCCTTGGGAACCGGGGCCGCCGAGCGCCTTGGCGAAATACTCGCCTTGGGCCTTGGAGTCGCCGGCCATCAGCCCGTCCACGTTGTGCTCGGTGAAATACCGCACGGTGCGGAACAGCTTGCGATTCAGCTCGTCTTTGATCCGACGCAAGTGGGCGCCGAGGGTGTATTTGACGAAGCCGATACCCATCTGCTCGATGCCGGTGCCAAAGCTGCTGGCGTTGGTCGTCTCGCCGATCATGTGCGGCGGCACGCCGAATGCGCGCGCGATGTCGATCACTTGCCACTGCCGCGATTCCAGCAACTGCTGGTCTACGGCGGACATGGTCAGTTCCTTGACGTCCAGGCCTTCGGTGAGGATCAAGGGAATCCGGCGGTTGCCCTGCGTGCCGCCGTACTTGGCAACCCATGCGGTGCGGAAGTCCTCCTGCTGATCCGGCGACATCTTTGCCGGCGCCTTGATCGCCACCTCCGGCTTGCCGCCTTCGCTGAAGAACTTGCCGGCGTGCTCATCACCCTGGATCGCGATGCCGATGCCGTTGCGCGCACCCCACTGGATCACAGACATCGAGCAGACGCCGTTGAAACCGAATCCCGGGATGTGGATCACGTCGTCCTGGTCGACGGTGAAATAGCCCTTGTCGTCATGGAAGGTGTACTGCAGCCTGCGCGGTTCGCGCGTGCTGGCCCGCGGCTGCTCGACAATATCCACGCGATCGCGCGGCCACGGAATGAGTCCCGTCATGGCACCAGCGCGATTGCGCTGGATGTAGGCGGTGCCGTCACCGCGCAGCAGCATCTGCGTGATCAGGAATTCCCACGCCGCGGCGGCGCCCCAAGCCGGGCAGCACTGTTCGTTGAGCACCCACCAGTAGTCGTGCTGCACCTTGATCCGTGCATCATCGACGCGCTCGTAGATCGGCAGCGGCAACTGCGCGATGGATCCGGCGATCAAGCTCACGCACGCGTACACCGCCGACACGCGCATCGACGTCTTCTCATTCACCACGGCGCCGGCCGACGTCGTCGGATCGCCGAAGATCTCGAACATCTTGATCGCGTCCGACGACATGGCCGTTTCACCATCGGCCAGTGCGCGGACCAACGGCGTGTGCGCACGAATGGCGCGATCGACCGCGACTGCTGCGGTCAGTCGCTCGCGGGCAATGGTGGCGCTCATCGTCATAGGGATACGAAACCTTGAGTGATTTCCGTTGTGGGTGCTTCGCCCATCGACACGCCCATCGCCATCAGCAGCGCGGCCATGTCGTCGATCTTCTCCGCCGAACGCTTCTTGTCCGGCGCCATGTTCAAGTTCGCATCCCGCCGCGGCACCAGGTTGCTAGCGCACCAGGCCAGCACTGGATCAGCACCGTGGTGCAGGTTGCCGGCGATGTACGCGCGTTCCAGTTCCTGCATCGCCGGGTGGTAGCTCTGCGGTCCCTGCCGGAACTCGATCATCGGCACCTCGGCCGACACCAAGCGGTTGGTGATGTCGGTGGCGTTCCACTTGTCATACGCGATCGCGAGCGGGTGAAACCGCTCGTTCAGCGCCAGGATGTCCGCCTCGATCACTGCGTAATCGACCACGTCGCCGTCTGTCTGCGTGATCAGCCCGGCCGACACCCAACCGGCATATGGCACGGTCCCGCGCTCGGTACGCTGCGCCACGGCCCATGCCGGCACCCAGCGCCGACCGTACGTGTAGTAGATCCCGTCCACCTTCCACACCAGGCGGAACGCACACAGGTCGCGCGTGCTGGCCAAGTCCAGACCGCCCCAGCAGGGATAGCCCGCGAGCCAGTCCAGATCGACCTCGCCCCCGCACTTTTTCCATCGACCCAGGTCGACCCAGGCCTCTGCGGCGGCAGCTTGTCGGTTCAGCCGCTTGATCTTGAACTCAGCCGCCTTCGACGGCATTGCCTTCGCTTCAACGGCCTCCTTTCGAATGGCTGTCAGCAGATGCGGGTTGACGTCGATCAGCGGGTTGGCTTTGACCCAGACCGCTTCGTCGTAATCCGCGTCGCCATCATCCAGTGCGAAGAACAGCACCAGGAAGTGGTCAGCGGTGGTGCCGAACACGCCCTGCAGCAATTGCTTCGCGAATTGCCGGATGTCGCCCCATGGCCCTGGGTTGGTGTAGCCCTCGGTCGTGGTGTACAGCCATAGCGGGCAAGCCCGCGCGCCGGCAGCCGAGGTCAGTACGTTCAACAGGTCCGCGGTCTTGTGCGCGTGGATTTCGTCCAGACCGACATGCGACGGGTTCAGACCGTCCTGCGTGGATGCCTTGGCATTGATCGGCTTGAACGTGCTGCCGGTTTCCACCCGGCTGATGGCATTGGCCCAGCATTCCAGCCCGAACGCCTCGCGCAGGTCGGGCGACAGCTCCGCCATGCGCTTGGCGACGTTGAAAATGATTCGTGCCTGGCTGCCGGTGGTTGCCGCGCTGATGATCTGCGATCCAGGCTCCGGTTCGCAGCACTGGCAGTACAGCAGGATGGCCGAGGCCAACGTGGACTTGGCGTTCTTGCGCGCCACCGCGAACAGCGCCGACGTGAACCGCCGACTGCCGTCCAGGTCACGGAACCCGAACAGCTGCGCCACGAAGAACACATGCGACGGATGCAGCACGATGTACGGTTGCGGCGACCCGTCAGCGTTCTTCCACACCCCCTCGACGTGCGGCAGCTTCTCGATGAAGTCACAGGCGTCGCGCGCATGCCACTCATCGAACACGAACGGCGGCCTCTTCGCCTTCGCCCGTTTCAGGTCATCGATGTACCGCTTCGCCGCAAGGCGAATCCACTTGCAGAACTTCCTCCCTTTCTTGTCGGCTATCGCTTCGCGGGCGTAGGCCGTCGCGATCGCTACATAGTCCCGGTCACCGCTTGCCGTTGCTGGCGAAGCGGTTGCCTTTTTCCTTTTCACCACTGGGTTTCACCTTGCCCTGCGCGACCGGCGTCAACCCGAAGTCGTTCGACAGCCCGCGCAGTTGCGCCATCATGTGGCCGTTCGGCGATTCGCCCGCGGCGTAGAGCTGGACGATCTTGCCGTGCAGCGCGCAAAGCATGCCGAGGGTCGACAGACTCGCTTCGGTCAACAGCTTGTTGGCAATCAGGATTGGGGCCAGCCGATCCCACTCCTTGATCGCGTGCGCATTCGGCAACCAATCGGGCGCCGGCGGGACGCCGTCCACCAAGGGGAGGTCCACGCCAGTCGGCTCGATGCGGTCCGGCCGCGCGGTGCCGGCAACGACCTTCAGGTTGTGCGCCTTGCGTGGCCGAGCCATCTCAGAAACCTGTTTTTCTCAATTGACGGTGCGAATAAATGACTTGGGCGCCGGTGCAGGCGCGAACGGCTTTGAACTTTCGACCCGCCCCCGGCCCGCGATCGGGTAGCCGTCGAGCCCGACCTGCACCCGGCCGCGGCCCCGCTCCAGCGCCTGCTTCGCGCCGTCGTGGCAAGGCTTGCACAGCGACTGCCTCTCGCCGTTCCAGAACAGCTCCGGATCGCCCTTGTGTGGCACCACGTGGTCACACACCGATGCCGGCGTAACTTGCCCCGCTTGCGCGCAGGTCCTGCACAGCGGCTCGATGGCCAGCTGTTGCTTGGCCAACCTGCGCCAGCGCGCCGTCCAGTACCAGCGGCGCCACGGTTGCTCGCGCGTGCGAGCCTGGTCCTGGTCCTTGCGTGCTGCGGCGCGTGAGCGTGACTGCGGCCGGTAGATCGGCGGGCGAATCGGCATCAGTCTTCGATCGGCGTCCCGTCCATGTACCGCGGCACGTCATCGGCGTGATCCGGCTCTTCCTCCATCGGTGCCGCGATCGCGTCGGCCAGCGCATTGAGCGCCACGGCCTGCGCACGGATAGCCTCGGCCAGTTCGCGGTTGCTGGCGATCAAAGCGGCGATGTCCTCACTCATCGGAAGCGGCCATGTCTACTCCCATCCAGGTCGGAACAGCCTGAATCCGGGACGGCTCGCTCTCAGCCAACAGCTCGCGCAGCGCCTCAGCATGCGCACGGCTTGCTACAGCCAGCCCCACGTTGAGCTGGCGCTTGCCGTCGAAGCATGCGCTCCGGTTGATGCTCCGGTTGCGCCGCTCGTATTGCACCGCATCGGATTCCCACTGCTTCGCGAGCGCGGCCAACTTGTCATTGTCCATTGCGTTCAGCCCTCAGGATGGACTGCAACGCCGTCACCTGCGCACTGAGCTCGCGCTCGCGGGCGTCTGCGGCGTCGCCGATACGAACAATTTCGACCGCAGCTTCGACGCGGTCCGCAAGAGCCTGGGTGGCGGCTGCATCAGCTGCGCGGGCACTGGCTGCGGCGCGGGACACGCCACCACCAGTGGTGCTGGGGCAGTCGTTGCGCAGCCGGACAGCGCCAGCAGCGACAGCACCAGGCAGAGTGTCGGCAATCGATGGATACGCATGGGTCGTGGCCTGCAGGTAGGAGTTGGCGATCAGCGAAAAGCTGGCGGCTTGCGAGTGTTCGAAGTTGCGCGCGGATTCGCTCGCCGCGGCCGCGACCTTGGTTTGCTCGGCAGTGGCTTGACCCCACCGCGCCTGGACGCCGGCGGCGCCAACGGCACGCTCATGCAGACCGAACCAAACTAGGGCGCCCGCTATCGCCAGCAACAGGACGCCGGCGGCGATGAGCCTGGCCCGCATCGTTGCGATCACGACTTGGCGCCCCCGCCCCATCGACTCATCGCGACCTCAACGGCTTGAGCGCCCGCGATGCCCAGGGCCGACCCGGTCCCTAGCAGGGCCAGCGGAGAGATATCAGGGATCTGCAGCAGCAGCATGCCGGCGACAAGCGACGTCGCCGAGCCCAAGATGATCCGGCCGGCCGCCAGACGCAGCGTGATCTTCTCGCTGCCGGCGAGCAGCTTGCCGAGGGCGATGACCGCACCGGTGATGATCAGTGCCCAGAATGCCCTTAGATCGTCATGCACGAGCTTGCTCCAGCGTGTACGCATAGATCATCTCCACGCCCCTGTTATGTGAGCGCCGCTACCGCAGCCTGGTAGCACGCGGTCCAGGTCTCAGGACGCGGCTTGCCCGGACGCCAGTTGCGCTGGTAATACGCCCAGGTACCCGTCTCATTGCCTATCTCCGGCAACGGCGCGGCATCGGACCAGAGCAGCAACCGCGCGAACGCACAGGCCAGCAGGTCGTCTGCGAGGAACGCGGCGTAGACGTCGCTCTCAACCGGTGCCACGGCGCGCAATCCGCAGAACGCACGCGCGTAGGATTTGCTCGCCGAATGCGTAAGCACGCCACGAATGCCGCCACCCTGTTCGAATTGCCAATAGCTGCGCGCAGGCCCGCCAACTTGTTGACGATGCTCAAAGCGCGACTCCTGCAGGCCGATCGCCAGCAGCAGGACACGTGCGGCCGGAGAATCGAACTGTCCAGGAAGCAGCTTCAGCATCGTCATATGGACGATGCCAACCGCGATTGAAAGGTCGGGCATTGGATTGACCAGATTGATCGCGCGATGATTGGTCGCCCACTGACGGGCGAGGAGGACAGAGCCGTGGCAGACAAGAAAGGACCGGCCGACTACCGGAATGCCAAAAATGGCAAGTTCGTGAAGAAGGGCTACGCGGACAAGCACCCGAACACGACGGAAAAGGAACACAACCGGCCGCCGGCCAAAAAGAAGTAACCCGAAGAGCCCCGACCAACCATCGGGGCTCTTCCTCGATCGCGGGGCAACAAAAAGCCCCGCCGGTGAGGGCAGGGCTTGGGTGCTGGGTCGAACTTCTACGCTGCCAGTTTTTCACGCGTTTTGTAATTACACAACCCCTGCCGCACATTTTTGTTCGCACTCGTCGCTGAAGGGGATTCGCAGCCAGGCGGCGACGTGGATCCGCGCGAGCCGCAGGTGCTGGTAATACCGCACGCGGCTCACGTTGTCGCCGATCCGCCGCAGCTTCTGCAGCTTGCTGTCGATCGGCTGGCCGGGCAGCCAGTACTCGCACCGCAAGACTTCCGCCGGCAGCCAGCCCTGCTCTTGCGCGGCCAGGGCTTTCACTGCGGCGTGGACTTCGTCAGCGGCGGTATTGATCGGCGTGAAGCCCAACCCCTGCGGCGGGCGACCGTGCCACTTCATCATCACGTACAGCGGGGACAAGCCTCCGCTCGCAAACTCGTACCGGCCACCGCCGTATTCCTTGCCCCACTCCGTGAGGCGCGCCTCGAGATCGGTTGCGCGTCGCGTCATCGCATCCCCCTCGCCTCTTGCTTGACCTGTCGCCGCAGCGTCGCCAACTCACGTTGCAGCTTACGCACGAACTTATCCGCAACCTCGAATGGCATCGCCTTGTAATCGGCGCCAAGGAAGACGTTGAGCTTGCCGTCGATGATGCAGACCTCCGGCTTGATGGGGAGCATCACGCTGCCTCTCGGGTGAATTCCTCGATCTTCCAGTCGGTTTTGTCCTTTTGGACGCCGATGAAGCGGAAGGGGAACAGCGCGGCAGCGACTTTGATCTTGACCCGTGCGTCGTCTTCCCAGAACCCCTTCACTTCGTGCTGCTCGATCGTGCCGTCCGCCAGCATCACCGTAAAATCGGGTGTGTAGAACGTCTTGTCCGCCAGGCGTAGCTTCACCGCCTCGAACGCGAACCACACCACCTCGCCGGCGTGCTGCCGCAGCATCAGGTACTTGGCATAGGCCGCCTCGGTCTTGTTCATCCCGCCGACGATCTTTGGTACGCCGCGCGCGCGCACCCTACCCCACCGCCCCGTCATGCCACGAACGCCAGGTGCTTGGCCGCGCGCGTCGTGGCCACGTACAGCGCACGGTTGAAATCGAAGTCGTCGCGCATGCGGTCGACGTCGCCCAGGTCCACGATCGCGGTATGCAGGGTCGACCCCTGCGACTTGTGAATCGTCATCGCGTAGACATGCCGCACATTCGCGAAGTCATTGACCAGCGCCCAGGCCCGCCCAATCAGCGCCTTGCGCTCGGCATCCTTCGTCGAATCTCGCTGGGCCGTCAGCTCTGACTTCAGCCTGGCCGCATCGGAGAACATCTGGCGAATCCTGCCCTGCAGCTTGGCGCGATCGTCGACCACGTAGCAGGTCACGGCCGAGCCATCGTCACGCACCAGACGTAGACGCCACGCCGGCACGTCGTCGTGGTGCGGATGAAACCCAGGCCCGATTTCGGACACCACGCATTCCTCGCTGTTGAACAGCGGAACGCGGCGGCCGGCGGCGTCACGGGCATCGTGCGAGTCGTTGAGCATGACGATCTCATCCACAGCGAATGGCGTGAGCGAGCCGTGCACTGCTTCGTGGATATCGCGGTTGTATCGCAGGACGGTCTCGTTTCGGAACGCGAGGATCCGCGTGTCGAGCCCTTGCCGGATATCGTGCAGAGCCCAGTTGTAGGCCGTGGCACCACCACCGTTGGTATACAGCGCGTCCGCCGGCGGCGCTGGGCAAGCCGCTTCGATATCGGCGCGCGACATGCGATGGCTCGCCTCGATCGCTTCGCGGATCCGCATCGATACCGCGATGATGGGGTTGTCCGCGGCTTGCCGGACGATGTCGGTCAGCACCGCCTTGTGCTGCACCATGCCAAACGTCGGCGATTCTTGGCGATCGCCCACCGGTGGCAGCTGGGCGGGGTCACCGACGAACAGGATGCGCGTATCGGTGTTCTGTGCCGTGGCCACGAGCACGCCGAAGAGCTGGCGGCTCAGCATGGAACATTCGTCGACGATCACCAGGTGGTACTGGTGCACCGTCGACGTGCCCTCTGGCACGCATTCATGGCGCCCGTCGTCGCGCTCGCGCAGGCGCAGCCCCATGAAACTGTGGATCGAACCGTATTCGACAGGCACGCCGGCGCCGATCTTCTCGCGCAGCACGTTCACCGCTTTGTTCGTCGGTGCGGCGACAGCAATGGTCAGTTGCCGGCCCAGGGCGCGCAGCAGCTCGCCAACGAGCGTCGTCTTGCCGGTGCCGGCGTAACCCTCAAGCGTCATCATCCGCGCGCCGTGCTCGCCCCTGGCGAAGGCAAGCATCGCGTTCAGTGCGGCGTTCTGCTGATCGGTCAGCGTGAGCAGCGGCGTGGCGATCGAAACAGGTTGAAGTTGAGCGTTCATCGTTTCCTCTGGTGAACGTAAGACGTTGTCTTACGTGTCTGACATATGAAATTCGGTTGTCCAGCCCTTGCTGGGCCTCAAAGAACGATGTTCATAAGACGTAAGACCTATAAGGGGTTTTTCACTTTTTCTATAAAGGTCCGTCTTACTGTCTTACGAACCTCGAAAGCGGCGCGGCTATGCGGAAAACACGTAAGACGCGCCTGTCTTACAAACGTCTTATTTGTCTTATGAATCACTTCACCACCTGCAGATGCCGGACATAGCGACCCGCGACAAGCACCTTCTGGCGCTTGCCCGGGGGTGTGACTTCGACCAGGTCGCCATCCTCGATCAACAAGTCCAGTAGGCGGTCCCGCTTCTCCTTGTCGCGGATGAGGCGGAACGGTCGGCAGTACATCGCAACGTGCGCGCGCGGCAGCCCAGCGGAGCGGCGTGCGGTGATCACCGACACAACCTTCTGCCCAACATCCGTCTTGCCATCCTCGTTGCCCAGCGTGCTGTACTGCTCGAGCCAGGCGTGCAGGTGCCGGATGACGTAGCCAGTACACCAGTCGATCAGGTCGCGCGTGGCCACCGGCGTCTGCGGGTCGCGCCAGGGCGCCAAGGCGACCGCCAGGCGCCGCGCGGTCTCTTGTGCCGCCAGCACCAGCGGCCGGTGGGCCGGCTCAGCACTCACGGCGTTGATCGCGGCGGCATGCTCCCGGCAGTCGACCGCGAAGCGCACGCGGACGAGGTTGGGCCGCAAGCAGGGCTGCTGCCCGAAGATGTCTTGCATCGACAGGTCGCCCGGGTGGTTCTGCAGCCGACGCACCGCGCGCAGGGTGTCGCGCAGCTGGGGCGGCACGGGTGCGTTCGACGCCTCGCTCTCGACGGCGCCGGCGGTGTCCACGATCACCGGCAACTGGTAGGCCATCAGCCCGCGCGTCAATTCGTTGCGCTGCAGCAGCGTGCCCATCTGCTCGTGCGTGGAAAGCAGCAGCGTGGTCAGCGATGGCGAATGGACCACCAACTGGTCATCGGTGGCCGAGGGCTTCAATCCGGCCTCGACCGCGGAGTCGATATAGATCGTGCTCGAGGCGTAGGCGTCGGCCATGACGCAGAAGGCCTGATCCAGCACGCCGCTGGGCTGGCGCTTCGCGAACTGAGCCAGGTGTCCGTAATCGGCCACGATGTGGATCGCCGCCGGCGAGCGGAACAGCGTCGAGTAGACGTTGCTTGGGGAGTTCGTGCGGGTACCGCGCATCATCCTGCGCAGGCCGGCATCGTCCAGTACGCGCGAGATCGCGTCCCGGGCATAGGCGGTCAGGATGCTGCTTTCGGCAACGATGCCGAGGCACAGGTGCGCCGGAGTGCCGCCGTCGCCGATGTAGACCCGGCTGGATCCGAGCGCCGCCAGTGCCAGGACCGCTTGCCGGCTCACCGCCGGATGGGTCAGCGCGTATCGCTGGTCCATCCATTGCGCGGCCGCCTCGAGCACCGGTACCGGCAGGGTGGTGCCCGTTGGCTCGGTAGCATCCGGCTCGATCAATTCGACCTGCGTCCGGCTGTTCGCCGCAGCAATCGCTTGCTCCACAGACTCGGAGAACCTGACGGCCTCCGCACTGGCCGGGTTGACCCACCCCGCCCGCGTTGCCATCGCGAAGATGGACTCCACGTGGATCCCGCCGGTGCTGGTGAAAGATGCCCAGACCCGGCGCTGATCGTCCGCGCGGAACTTGGTCGACAGCTGGGACCACTCGACCCACAAGCCGTATGCATTGGCCGCGCCGGTCGAGTGCAGGGCCATGCCGACCTGCAGCCAGGTCTCGCGATCGTCGACGTCCAGGAACGCCATCGCGCTGCGCAGTTCGATGGCCTGCTGCGGCGGAATGATGCCCACGGCGCGCACCGTCGGCGCCGCGGGCGCGCTCGCCGCTTCCTTCGCGGTCTGGATCCAAGCCGGCAGTGGCGCGATGGCCTGGCCGTCCAGCGGATCGCTCGACGCCTCCCAGGCGTAGGTGACACCGGACTCATGTCGCGACGGCTCGACGACGATATAACCGCCCTCGCCTTTCAGGTCGATGCCAGTGCCGATCTTGCCCGGGAGCTTCACCCCGTCCGGCACGGTGAAGAGGTGATGCGTACCGCCGCCGCCGGTCAGCGCCATGGCGGTATCGGGCAACGGGCCGTGCTTGTCGATCAGCTCGGCCAATGTGACGTCGCCACCGTTGCGCGGATCAGTGTCGACCGTGCACAGACGCATCGGTCCGCCCATCGCCATGCCGATATTGGCCTCGGGCCACTGGGTCCACCAGGTGGTGAGCTGGGCGGGATCGGTGGTCGCATCCTTGACCCCGTTGGGTGTCATCGGGTGCTTGCCCTTGCTGCGGCAATCCGTGTCGCGGCAGTTGCAGCGGCGCGTGTCGCCGGCGTCGACGATCCAGTGCAGAGGGAACACGGCGAAGCCCGCGGCGGCGTAGCGCAGCGCATAGGCCAGCCGCGAGTCGGGCGTTGCTGTCATGCCGCGCGCCCGTGCAATGCTTCGGTGAGCACGCGGACCTTCATGCGCTCAGCTTCCAGGGCTTCGTTTGCTTCGCGAAGTTGACGCTCAGTTTCAGTCTCGCGTTTGCGCAGACTGGCCACGTCGTAGCCACGCGCATGAGTCAGCCAAATGAGAGGCGCCTCGTTGCCGCATAGGTCCATGAGCGCGATGAGCTTGTCCACCGGGAAGTGCGCGTCACCACGAATGATGCGGGTCCAGTGGCTGGCGTCGATGTCGAGTGGCGAATAGACCTGCTTTTCCGCCTCAAAGCCACCAAGCGAAATGCAAAGTTTGATTGCCGCCAGGAAGCTCGGCTGCGCTACCACCAGGGATGGATCAACCGCCTGCGCGGTGCGGACAAGATGTAGCGGCGCCTGCGGTCCGTCCAACGAGCTCCGGTAATTGGACTTCATTGGACGGACCTCGCTGGGTCAAAATTTTTTGTATGAAGACCGATGGCAAAGCTAACTCGCATGGCTCACGCTGCCTCGCGATGTTGATCGTCAGCCGGCCAGATGTCGGGACGAAGAGACTCCTTCCGAACCTCTGTTCCCGTCGCCTCTTCAATGCGCATCGCCATCTGTGGCGACGGTTTGCGTGCGCGCCAACCCGTGGCCAGCTGCCACAGGTAGATGGGTGAGGTGTCAAGGTCTTCGGCGAGCTTCGCGCGCCGGGCCGAATCGGCGATGTACTCAGAAAGGTCCATGGCCGTGAGTTTAGCTACACGCTTAAGTAGACGTCAAGCAGTGTGCTTAAACCGGATAATTAGCAGCAAGCTAATATTATGTTGATGGTTTCCCTTACGTCGAAGCAGTACCGCCACACGAACCTCGATGGGGTGGCGCGTGCGTGGCAGAGCCGTGGCGGAACCCTTACGGACTTGGCGGTTGAACTAGGTATGTCGCCCTCGTATCTGAGCCAGCTTCTGAGCGGGAAACGAGCTATTGGGGACCGTACTGCACGAAAGCTGGAGGCTCGACTGGGTTGGGACGCCGGCGCCATGGACGCCATCCATCCGCAATATCTTCCGTTCGATCCGGATGTCAAAGGCGTGGCTGAACCCAGGGCTGTTTATGCCATCGCGTCAACTGAGACGGTGCCAGGGTACGTTCGGGTTCCGCAGCTCGGGCTTCCCGCCGGAGCTGGACCAGGGGCGGAAACCATGGATGGGGAACCAGAGATCGTGCGGTGGCTTGACGTGTCAGAACAGTGGGCGGCAGAACACTTCCCGCGCAACCGGGCCAGTATCAACGTGTTAACGGTCCGTGGCGACAGCATGGTGGGCGCGGGCATCATGAATGGGGATCTGTTGTTCGTGGACACGAGCGTGCATCGGTACGATGGCGACGGGTACTACGTGTTGCAGTTCCGCGACGGCTGGCAGGTCAAGCGCCTGCGTGCTGATGTGCTATCTCAGCAACTTGAGATCGTATCCATGCTCGCCGCGCGCGAGGAATCCCGCATCGTGTTGCCGAACCAAGAAGGCGAGTTGACGATAGCTGGTCGCGTCGCCGCGTGGTGGACCCTGCGCAAGCACTGATCACCTGCATCACCAAGCCGCGAACCAAGCCCGCTTCGGCGGGCTTTTTGTTACGACGTCGAATTACTGAACCGCATCGTTTCGATGAACTTTAGCATTTTGCTTGACGGATGCTTAAGCGTTTAGCTAATCTCTCCATCGCCCCACACCCCGGGCGAAGGAGAACGAGATGGCAAGCATCTTCGACAAGTTCCGTTCGGCCGATCACCTGCATTGGCTGATCCTCATCTGCTGGACCTGCGGCGTCGTCGCCCTGACCGGCCTCTGGCTCATGGTGCGGGCATGAGCGCCCCGGTGGACGTGCTGGCAGTGCTGCGGCAAACGGCCATCGGTCTGCATGGCGTTGCGGACGAGTGCACCAATTCCGAGTTTGCAATCGTCATGAATCAACGAGCCCAGGCCATGGACGCGGCGAGCGCGGTCGTGGCCGAGCTGATCGCTGCGTCGACAACGGTGGAGCGTCGCGCGACGCGTCACACCGGCGATGACCGCATGTTTGATCGCCTTCGCGCCGCCCTTGCCCGCGTAGGAGGTGCGTCGTGAGCACCCGGGCCCGCAAGCCTGAGCCGCGTCTGGCGTACCGCGACACCCGCACCGCCGGGCAGCGCAAGGCCGACGCGCATGGACCGTGGAGCTGCAATGCGCCGGACCGTCGCCGCAATCGCGATTTCCGCGCCGTGCGCCGTATTCAGTGGCGCCCCATCGGCTGGTACGTGGCCGCAATGGGCGTGTCGATGTGGCTGGCATCGCCGGCAGCGAGGCCGCTTTGGATGGCTATATGGGGCGCGAAATGAGTCGCCCCATCTGCTGGATTTGCGGAAGGCAGCTCATGTACGTCGCCAGGAAGCCCGTATTTGCGCTGATCGTCGATCCCATCGGCGCCGAGCATCGCGTGCACAAGTACTGCGCGAAACGAGAGCAACACGAGCTGGAAAACCAACAACTCGCGGACTTCAACCAACGCGTAGGCGGTGCGAAATGAGCGCGCCGATCAATAACGGTGGGCCGGCGTTTCCGGTATTCCCCGAGACCGGGGCAGCGCACGAGGCGGCGTTTCGAGGCATGAGCCTGCGCGATTACTTCGCGGCGAAGGCGATGCACTCCGAGCTGGTGACAGCCGGAGTTCCGGGTGACGCTTGCAATGCATTGGTGCACGAGGCAGAGCGCAATGGTCGCGAGGTCGAGGCGCAGATCGCGTGGAATGCCTACCGTCTTGCCGACGCCATGCTCCGGGCTCGCGAGGTGCAATCGTGACGGCGCGGGGGGATGTGCTGGCGATGATGGATGCTCTGCTCGCATTCGCGTCTCGCGGCGTCGAGAGCGACGATCCCGCGCGGCCGATGATCGAACGCGGCCACGAAGCCCGCGCTGCCGTGGCCGAGCTGATCGAGGCGGTGAAGGCCGCCGTTACCGAAGAAGGTATGGCACAAGACGAGCTTGATCGCCTTCGCGCCGCCCTTGCCCGCGTAGGAGGTGCGTCGTGAGCACCCGGGCCCGCAAGCCTGAGCCGCGTCTGGCGTACCGCGACACCCGCACCGCCGGCCAGCGCCGCGCTGATGCGCGCAACTGGGCAAACCCGCCGCACCGCCCGTTGACGCAGATCAACCGTCGACGCGAGCCTGAGCCGGTACCAGCGGCCATCAAGGCATGGCAATTTTGGGCCTGCGTGATTGCCTGGTGCGCCTGCATGGCCGGCGCGTGCTGGCTCGCGAGGTGGTTGTGATGGATGCCACCACGGTCTATCCCGCCGACGCCTTCGCCGCGCGCCGCCTGCTGCGTATGAACTCGCCTGCAGACATGGCGACCACTCGCCAGGCCGAACGCATCGCTCTCGAGGCGATGCAGACCACCAGTACCGCCCACGCCCTGACGCTCGCCCGCAGGTTCATCCGGCAGGCCTCGCGCCCGCAGCAATCCGATCGCAATCCGCCGCCCACCGCGGCCTGACTTTTCGCCGGCGCCGGCGGGGGAAGCGTTCCCCCGCGTGGAGCCCGCTGTCGCCGGCACCCTCTTGGAGATCATGGCAATGAATCTTGCAACTGAACCAGCCATCGCTGCCGCCATCCCGATGCCGAGCGCTGTTGACCATGCGGCCCAGCACCTGCGCGAATGCAAGCAGGCCGAGGACACCGCGAAAACGGCGCGCATCGCGGCCGAGGATGCGTTGATCGCCTTGGTCGGCTGCAAGCCCGAAGGCAGCACGACATTCAAAACCGCGTACTTCACTGTGAAGACCATCGGCAAGCTCACCCGCGCGCTCGACGCGTCGGTGTTCGAAGAGATCAAGGGCCAGATCCCGGAAGCAACCCGCGATCGTCTGGTCCGCTATAAGCCCGAGCTGTCGCTGACCGAGCTGCGGCACCTCCAATCCGACGAGCCCGAGCTCTACGCCGTGTTCGCCCAAGCCCTGACCATCAAGCCGGCGAAAGCCAGCGTGAGCGTCGACGTCCTGTAATTCAACGGAGAACTCCATGGCTATCTCTCTCGCATCCATTGCGAAAACCACCCGCGCCAACACGCCGCCACGCGTGGTGATCCACGGCGAGCACGGCGTCGGCAAGTCCACCCTGGGCGCCAGCGCCTACAACCCGATTTTCCTTCCGTTCGAGGATGGCCTGTCTGGCATCGAGACGAACGCGTTCCCGTTGCTGTCGAGCTACGCGGAAGCGGAAGCCGCTGTCGACTCGCTGCTGAAGGAAAAGCACGACTTCGGCACCGCGGTGATCGATTCCGCGGACTGGCTGGAGCCGCTGATCTGGCAGCACGTGTGTCAGAAGAACAGCTGGGCTTCGATCGAAGCTCCCGGGTATGGCAAGGGCTACATCGAGGCAAACACGGTCTGGCGCCAGTTCCTGGACAAGCTCGATGCGCTGCGTACGCGCGGCATGGCCGTGATCGTCATCGCGCACAGCGAAATCAAGCACTTCGACTCGCCCGATTCCGAGGCCTACGACCGCTATCAGATCAAGCTGCAGCGCGGCGCCGCCGCCTTGGTGCAGGAATGGGGCGACATCATCGGCTTCGCGCAATGCGAAACCGCGATCAAGAAGGAAGCCGCAGGATTTAGCGGCAACCGCGCACGCGGCGTAGCCACCGGCCGTCGCATCCTCCATGTGACGCCGAAGCCGGCCTACGTCGCCAAGAACCGCTACGGCATGCCCGACACGATCCCGCTCGATTGGTCGGCCCTGATCGGGGCCATGACCCCCGCTCCGGCCGCCCAAGCCGCCGCTTAACCCACCCACCACTACGGAGCACACCATGGCATTTCTCGGCCAAACATTCGACCCCAACGCCGTCCCACCGGCGCAAGATTTCGCGCCGGTGCCGTCCGGCGAGTACCCGGCGATCATCACCGATAGCGACATGAAGCCCACGAAGAAGAACGATGGGCAGTACCTGGAGCTGACTTACCAGATCATCGACGGCGCGTACAAAGGTCGCCTGGTCTGGGCACGCCTCAACCTGGACAACCCGAACACGCAGGCCGTCTCTATCGCGCAGGGCCACTTGTTCGCCATCTGTGCCGCGTGCGGTATTGCCACCGCGATCACCGACAGCCAGCAGCTGCACAACATCCCGCACGTGATCCGCGTCGAGTTCGTCGCCGCCGATGGCGGCCGGCGCACGCGCGACGGGAACGAGATCAAAGCCTGGAAGCGCATCGAGGGCGCCGCCCCTGTCGTCCAGCAGGCGGCCGCACCAGCTGCAGCAGCGGCCCCCGCGGCTGCAGCTCCGCCCTGGGCCCAGAAGGCCGCCTGATTCAAGCCGCCGAGCGCAGCGGTTTCTCCTGCGGCTGGTCCCGGCCGTTACTGCGCAGGGCACTCATTCCCTTTCGAGAACCATCATGACCAAGAAGAAGTCGGAAAAAGTCGCCGAGCCGCAGGCCGCTGTCGACGCGCTCGAGGCCACGGCCGCCGAGACGATGCACGGCGACCTGATGAATGCCGTGCTCGATGAACTGCGTCACGCGCAGGACGTCTGGCAGAAGTTGGGCGAGGTCGAGCAACAGGAAGTGATTGACCGTGTGCGCAACCGCACACGTAGTCTCATCGAGCAATGCGTGCAGCTGATCGCCATCCAGGGGTTCACCAGGTTGCGCGCGAAGCTCGACGCCATCACGGTGAAGGATGGACTAAAAGCGGTGCTGACGTTGAGTCAGTACAGCGAGTCCCGCCACGAATTGATCGACGCGCAGGGCACCACGGTTTTCATCGTCCTGGCCGATGCCGACGCTTTCATCGGAAGCACTGACGGAATCAAGGCCGACCCGGACCAGGGCGCCCTGGTGCTCAATGAAGTCGAGAAGATCGGGCGCAAAACGAAGAAACCCGACGCCGACAACGACGATGGGCAAGAGGCGGCGTAATGGCCACCCTGCCGAAAACCATCACCAGCCCGACCGTCGCCGCGATCTACGCCGGTTACGAAAAGCGCGAGGCCGCTGAACCGCGGCGCGGTCACCTGGGCGCGTCGGTGATCGGCAGGCCGTGCGAGCGGCAGCTCTGGTACGCGTTCCGCTGGGCATACCGCGAGCAGTTCGAGGGCCGCATGCTTCGTCTGTTTCAGCGCGGCCACCGCGAAGAAGACTGGGTAGCCCAGGACCTGCGCAGCACTGGCGCGACCGTGCACCAGGTCGACCCGCGCACTGGCCAGCAATTCCGCCTGACCGACCCGAACAACGCACACATCGGCGGATCGATGGACGGTGCCGTGATCGGCTTGCTCGAGGCGCCCAAGACGTGGCACGTCTGGGAGTGCAAGACGCACAACGCCAAGAGCTTCGCCAAGCTCGAAAAGGAAGGTGTGCGGAAGGCCAAGCCGGAGCACTGGACGCAGACGCAGCTCTACATGCGCTGGTCCGGCATGGAGCGCGCCGTCTACACCGGCGTCAACAAAGACACCGACGCGATCCATATCGAGCGTATCCACTATGACGCCCAAGCCGCGGCGCAACTGGAGGCCAAGGCTGAGCGCATCGTCAACGCGTCCGAGCCGCCGCCGCGCATCAGCGAAGATCCGGCGTGGTTCGAGTGCAAGTTTTGCCCGGCACGCGAGCTGTGCTTCGGCCAGCAGATGGCGGCGGTCAACGCGCGCACCTGCATTCATTCGACGCCCAATCCGGATGGCACCTGGTCATGCGCCAAGTGCGGGACATTGAGCCTGGAACAGCAGGCCAAGCCGTGCGCACATCACCTCTACATCCCGGCCCTGGTCAGCTTTGCCAAGCCGATCGATGCCGACCCCGAGCGCAACCGCGTGCAATACGAGATGCCCGATGGGCGGCAATTCTGGAATGCCAGCGACCCACGAGGCCCTGGCGAGTACACCAGCGAAGAGCTGCGCGTCATGGACCGCTCGATGATCTGCGATCCTGGCGCGGACGCGCTGCGAGAGGCGTTCGACGCACGACATGTGACGGCGACCGAGATCCCGGAACCGCACGATCCATGCAGTTATCAGTGGATCGGGAGCGACGATGATCGTCGGCTCGGCCGATTCACGCCAGATGGCAAGTGGTCGGTGTGGATCAACGAGGGCCATCCCGACTATGCGCGCGCGGCTGTCGAGGCTGATGCCAGTGCCGGCACGCCGCCGCAACCGATGACACCTGCAGCCGACGCGGCCGTGGGGCACTGGCGTGCGTCTGGAAAACCAACAACCGCAGTACCTGGTTGCCCACAGCCCGAGCGGGAGGAGGCGGCATGAATCCGTTCCAGGGCACGACCTATTCGACGTCGCGCGGACCGCTGGTCACGTATGAAGGTAGCGCCGAAGACCGCATCAGATGGGTCAACCGTTGCGATGACCCCGCGCTGCTCCACAAATGCCTGCGGGTACGCGGCCTGCAAAAGACCGTGCGCATCGCAATCGAGCGGCGCTTGCGCAAGCTCACTGCCGGGGGTGCGCAGTGAGCAGACGTCCTTGGACCAATGGCGATACCGCGGTGTTGCGCAAGCTGGCGGCACGAGGGTTGTCGCTCAGCGAAATCGGCAGACGCATGGATCGCGACAGCCGGCTCATTCGGGAGCGGGCGCTGCGTCACGGCATCAGCGTGATGCGCGTGATCGCACCACGCTTCGTCTGGACCGCGAAGGCGGACAGACGGTTGCGCAGGTTGTTCCCCGAGCTCAGCGCCGCGGAGATTGCCGAGCGGATTGGCTGCAGCATGTCGGCGGTGCACAACCGCTCGCACGCGCTCGGCCTCCGCAAAACGGACGGATGGAAATCGGCCCGCACGGCCCGCCGATGGCTGGAAGGACGTCACGAGGGAAGCCGCGCGCATTGCTTTCGGCCAGGACTCACACCGTGGAACAAGGGCACGCACTATGTCGCGGGTGGTCGATCGGCCGAGACGAGGTTCAAGCTCGGTCGACCTGCCAGCGCGGCGCGCAACTACGTGCCCATCGGCGCCTATCGCGTCACCAAAGATGGCCAGCTCGAGCGCAAGATGACCGATGACCCGCGCGTTGTGCCGGCGCGTCGGTGGACGTCAGTGGCGCGCCTGGTGTGGGAGGCGGCGCACGGTCCGATCCCTGTCCGGTATGTCGTGCGCTTCAAGCCCGGCATGCATACCACCGAGCTGCGCGAGATCACGATCGACCGGCTTGAGTGCATCAGCATGCGCGAGAACATGCGCCGCAACACGATCCACAACTACCCCGAACCACTCAAGCGCGTCATGCAACTGCGCGGCGCCCTGGTGCGGAAAATCAATCGAAAGGAGAAACAGGCATGAAAAATAAGATTGAGGATCTACGCAATCACCTGTTCGCCGCGCTCGAAGCCCTAGCGGACGAAGACAAACCCATGGAGATCGAGCGCGCAAAGGCAATCAGCGATGTGGCGCAAACGATCATCAATTCGGCAAAGGTCGAAGTCGACTACATGAAGCAGGTCGGCGGCCGTCCCGTTTCCGGGTTCATTCCCGACGAACTGGGCGACCGGCCGCCACTGCGAGCGATCGGGGGCAAGTAAGTGCAGCTCCGGCCATACCAACGCGCCGCCGTCGACGCGACCTGGAATTACCTACGCAACCGCGAGGGCAATCCCTGCATCGTGTTGCCGACCGGCGCCGGCAAGACCATCGTCCTGGCCGAACTGATCCGGGAGGCGCTGACGCAATGGTCCGGCACCCGCATCTGCGTGTTGGCCCACGTCCGCGAGCTGGTCGCGCAGAACGCGGACAAGCTGCGCAGGTACTGGCCGGAGGCGCCGCTCGGGATCTACAGCGCGAGCCTGAAGCGGCGCGACCGCTTCGAGCCCGTGATCTTCGCCAGCATCCAATCGGTTGCCAGCAAGGCCATGCAGATGGGCCGCTTCGACCTGCTGCTGATCGATGAGGCACACCGCATCCCGCTGCGCAGCGAAGGCCAGTACCGGCAGTTCATCGCCGACTGCCTGCGCGCAAACCCACAGCTGCGCATTGCCGGCCTGACCGCCACGCCGTACCGCCTGGGCGGCGGGCCGGTGTGCGGGCCGGATTACATCTTGAACGAGGTCTGCTACGAGGCGCGCGTCGGCGATCTGATTCGCGACGGCTACCTGTCCCGGCTCACAAGTAAAGCGGGTGCCGCCCGGGCAGACCTGTCCGGCGTCCACGTCCGCAACGGCGAGTACCTTGGCGGCGAGCTCGAGCGTGCCTGCAACATCGCGGACGTGGTCGCTGCAGCATGCGACGAGATCGTGGCCCTCTGCGCTGACCGGCGCGCCTGGATCGTCTTCTGCGCCGGCGTCAAGCATGCCACCGCAGTCACCGAGGCGCTGACCGAGCGAGGCATCGCTTGCGCCATGGTCGACGGCAAGACGCCCGCCGGCGAGCGCGCGGCCCGCATCGAGCAGTTCCAGTCCCAGGCCTTGCGCACGCTGGTCAACGTCAACGTGCTGAGCGAAGGGTTCGACGCCACCCAAGTCGACGCCGTGATCATGATGCGGCCGACCAAGAGCGCGGCTCTCTACTACCAGCAGGCCGGCCGCGGCATGCGGCTGCACCCCGGCAAGACCGATTGCCTGGTGCTGGACTTCGCCGGCAACATCGTCGAGCACGGTCCCGTCGATGCCATCCGCCCGCCGCGCCGGCCCGGCCAGAAGGCCAAGAGCGAGGCGCCCGTGCGGGAGTGCCCGCAATGCCACAACCTAGTGGCGGTGCAGGTGCATGAGTGCCCGGACTGCGGCTACCAGTGGCCGATGTCCGAGTTCTTCGCCCGGCACGGCACTCACGCCAGCGACGCACCAATCCTGTCCGAGGACATCGAACCGGCGCGCTACCCGGTGACCCGGGTCACGTATGACCGGCACGACAAGCCCGGCAAGCCGTCCAGTCTTCGCGTCACCTATCACTGCGGGCTGCGCTCGTTCCGTGAATGGGTCTGCCTGGAGCACAGCGGGCTCGCCCGCGCGAAGGCCTGCACCTGGTGGTCGCAGCGTTCCGCCGCTCCCGTTCCGCGCAGTGTCGACGACGCACTGGAGCTCACCGACACCCTCACCGTTCCAGCTGCCGTGTTGGTACTGGAAGCCAACAAGTACCCGGAGATCGTAGGCCATGAACTGCCTGACACCGACGCGACAAAAGACCCTGCTGGAAACCCTGCAGCAGCAGATCGAGATGGTCCGCAGCCTGCCGGTAGCGACGCCCTGCGACGGCTGCGTGTTCTTCTCGCCGGGAACGGGCGTCTGCAACAAGTGGGCGATGGTCGTACCGGTTGAAGCGCGCGCGGCGGGATGCGAACACTGGACTGATCGGGAGGTACCGTTCTGATGGACACATTCACTAAGACCGAAACATTCTCGGTTTGCCACTGCGCCAAGTGTGGTGTCGCCTTTGCGATGACCGCGGACTTTGAGCGCCGCCGTCGCAGCGACAGAGATTCGTTTTATTGCCCAGCAGGGCATAGCCAATGGTTCCCCGGGATCACCGACAAGGACCGCGCCCAGCGCCTGGCCGGCCAGCTCGATATGGAGCGCACGCGTCGGCGGCAGGCGGAGAAAGCGGCCGACTACGCGACCCGTGCGCGGAAGGCAGTCAGCACAAGGCTGCGCAAGGTCAAGACGCGCGTCGGGCACGGCGTCTGCCCTTGCTGCAACCGGACGTTCAAGGCGCTGGCCGATCACATGGCGACCAAGCATCCGGAGTACGCCGCAGCGGAGCTGCAGGGACCGTGAGCGCGTGGCTGACCGCCGCCGAGGTCGCGGAGCTGACAGCGCTGGTCCGCTGGACGGCGCAGCGCAAAGCTCTGGCTGAGATGGGCATCCCGTTTCGCCCGAACCGGGCCGGCCGACCCTTGGTGGAACGGGCTAGCGTGCTGCGCTATCGTGGCAAACCCGAGCGCTCGCCAGACGAGCCGAACTGGGACGCCCTCGACAAGGCAGCCTGATGGGACGCAAGCGCACGAAGCAAACCCACTTGCCGCGTCATCTCATGATGCGGTCGGGCTGCTATTACTACGTCACGCGCGTCGGTGGAAAGCAGCAGTGGATGCCGCTCGGTAAGGATTACGCCGAGGCGGTGCGGCAATGGGCTCAATTCGAAGGCGTATCCGGCAAGCCGGTGCTGACCGTGGCCGACGCCATCGCACACTACCTCGACGATCGCGCCGACAAGCTATCGGCAAAAACGCTGGCAGGCTATCGAGCCCAAGCCGAAACGCTGGGCAAGGTCTTCGGCACGATGCGCATGGGCGACGTCACGCAGGCCCACGTCTACACGTATCTCAAGAAGCGCGGCAACGTCGCCGGGAACCGCGAACGCGACCTGCTCCGCGCCGTCTACACTTTCGCGGCCAACATCGGTTACAAGGGCCACAACCCAGCAAAGGGCATGCGGGTGCGCAACACGGAGCGGCCGCGCAAGCGCTACGTCACCGACGAGGAAATGGCGGCCCTGGTGCTGGCCGCACAACCACGATTCGGGCTGCTGATCCAGTTCCTGTACCTGACGGGGATGCGCATCGGGGACGCTATCGCGCTGCCGCTGACCGCTGCCGGCGATGACGGCATCCGCTGGGAAGAGGGCAAGACCAGGAAGCCGCGATGGGTGGAATGGAGCGATGAACTCCGGGCGGTCTGGAAAGCGGCCGCAGGCGCGAGAATCGGCGCCCAGGCGCTGTTCCTTGGTCGCCGTGGCCCCTACACCCTGGACGGCGTGGAATCGACGTGGGCGCGCGTGCGGAAGCGATCAGGCGTGGTCAACGCGACGTTCCACGATCTGCGGCGCAAGGCCGGGTCCGATCTGCCGCTGGGTCGGGCCAATGAGTTGTTGGGGCATACGGATCCGAAGGTCACGAAGCGGATCTATCACGTACTTGCGGATGCGGTGAAACCCACGAAATAGTGGAAATTTCCAGCGATAGTGGAAATCACGATGGCTGGGGAGTGGTGCCGGCACCCGGATTCGAACTGGGGACCTACTGATTACAAATCAGTTGCTCTACCAACTGAGCTATGCCGGCTGGAAGCCTTGATTTTAGCAGCATGCCGGGCCACCACTGCGGCCCGTCGGGAGCTTCAGAAACAGGGTGTGCTGTGTGACTGCACGCCGACGAGCTGGGGGCTGCGCCAGTCGATCCCGGCGCCAGCCGGTACCACCAGATCCAGCCAGTACGCCGGCATCGTCTCGGCACGCTGGATCATGCGGGCGGGAAAGCCCGCCGCGATCACCTCGTCCCGACGCCGACGCGCATTGTCCGGATCCTTGAACAAGCCCAGCGAGACGCTGTTGGCATGCTCGCCGCTGCTCACCACGAAATAGTCGCTGACGTGGCGGTCGGCCAGACGGCGGGCGCTCGCCAGGGCCTGGATCCGGCTGGTCGCTGGTGGCAGGTAGACCCACCAGCTGCCGCTCTCGGTGACCTGCTCCTGGCGCACCCGCGAGCGCTCCACCTTGGCCTCGAGCGCCTGGCGGGCCAGGCGGAGATCCTGCGGCGTGGCAAACGGACCGAGCGCGACACAGCGGCGCTCATCGTCCGCATCCGCGGCGAGCGCATCCGCGGCCGCCGATGCCAGGCTCGCACTGACCGCGGGTGCAGCCACGCTGTCTGCATCCGGCGGCACTTCGGAGAGGAGTTGCAGCATGGGAATGCCCGGATCAGCTGCCGGCAGCGCATCCCGGGCCGGGTACGGCTGCCCGAGCCAAAGCCAGGCCCCCAGCGCGATATTGGCCAGCCCCAGCAGTACGAACAACAAGCGCACCAGCATGCTCAGCCACCCCGCCCGTCCGGACCCGCCGCCGCCCGCTGCGCCAGGTCATCCTGTCCCCTGGCTGCCCAATGCAGCAGGCCGCGCAGGACGCCGTCCTGGGCCAGTTGCGCCGGCAAGCCAAGCAGTGGCAAAAGCTGCCCGGCATCGCCGCCGGTCAGCAGCAGCCTGGGCGCTCCACCCAAGGGTTCGCGCATGCGCAGGGCAAAGCGCTCCACCAGCGCGGCCTGCGCCTGCCAGCAACCGGAATTGACCGCATCGGCCGTATTGCGCGCCACATCGACGATGGCACCCGCTGGCCCAGGCTGGATGCGCGCGGTGGCAGCCAGCAGCGAATCGCGCATGAGTTGTGCACCGGGGGCGATCAGGCCGCCCAGATGCTGTCCCTCGGCAGTCAACGCATCCAGCGCGAGCGCCGTACCGGCACTGGCCAGCACGCAGGGGGAGTGGCCAGCGGCATGGGCTGCCACCATGTTGAGGAAACGGTCGACCCCCAGCGCGCCGGGATCGGCATACGCGTTGCGCACGCCACAGGCGCTGGCCGGCGTGCGCACCCAGCGTACCGTCTGTCGGAAACACTCGCGCACCACGGCGTCCACCTGCGCCTCGCGTCGGTCGTCGACGACCGAGGCGGCCAGCACCGTGGCCGGCGTGGCATGCGCGGCCCAGGCCTGGCGCAGGACCGGGGCCAGTTGCACCGACCATGGCAAGCTGCCGCTTGCCGTCCATGCCGCACCTGGTGCCTCGCAACAAGCCCACTTCAGGCGCGAATTGCCCAGATCCAGCAACAGCATCATTGCCGACGCACCGAAATCTCGGCGCTGTCCAGCGTGCGCGTGCTGCCGTCGGCAAGGCTCACCCGCAAGGCGCCCCGCGCATCGACCCCGGCGCCCACGCCGTCGAACGGTCCCAGTCCACCGGTCAGGTGCAACGCTTCGCCCGCGAGCAGATCGTGGCGCGCGTAGTCGGCGTGGAAGGCGGCAAAACCGGCGAGCTCGAATTGCCGCAGGTTTTCGATCAGGGCCGCGACCAGGCCTGCAGCCACCCGGTTGCGGTCCGGCGGCATGCCGCCACACAGGCCGGCAAGGTCGGCCAGCGGCTGGGCGACGCGCTCACGCATCGCCGCGGTCAAGCGCAGGTTCAAGCCCACACCGATGATCGCCGTTGCAGGCCCATGCCGTCCGCCCGCCAACTCGACCAGGATCCCGGCCAGCTTGCCACCCGCATCCGGGCCCGCGCGCGCCTGCAGGTCGTTCGGCCATTTCAGGCCCACGCCGGTCACGCCCAGCGCCTCGAGCGCACGCAGCACCGCCAGACCGACCACCAGCGACAAACCGGCCAGCTCGCCCATGCCGCCGGCAAAGCGCTTGCGGCAGGAGGCCTGGATGTTCAGTGCGGGCGGCGAGAGCCAGTCGCGGCCACGCCGCCCGCGCCCGGCGGACTGGCTCTCCGCCAGAACGAAGGCCAGGTCCGGAGCCGCGGCGCCGCGACGCTGCAGCTCGGTCGAGGTGGAATCCAGCTCAAAGCAGACCTCGAGCGCACCCAGCCGCGCAGCGGCAGCAGCCGGCAAGGCGGCACGAATCCGCTCCGCGTCGAGCATCTGCAAGGCCCAAGGCAACTGGTACCAGCCCGCGCGCGGCGACTGCACCGGCAGCCCGGCGCCACGCAGCGCATCGACTCTTGTGGCCACTATCGCCCGGGGCAGGCCCGAAACACGGGCCAGCTGCGCCACCGATACTGCCCGACCGGGTGCCAGCGTCAGCAGGACCTCGCGCAATCCGGCCGGCTGGCCCGACACCGGCGGGGCATGTTCGTCAGGGGCCAGCGCACTGCAGTTCATCGCCGGATTCTAGCTTGCGCGGCGCGTCCGCGGCTCCGCATTCGGCACATGCCTGGCAACGTGCACTGTTTTCTGCGAGGATAAGGATATCGATTTCGCGTACTGCGGGGTGGGGTTGCCATGCACGCCACACATTGCCTAATCGGCTGCGTACTGTGTCTTGCCAGCCTCGGGGTGGCAGCTGCAACCAGCGGCGAATCGCCAGACATTGGCAGTTCGGCAACCCATGCGGCCATGGGCAGCGGTACGCACAGCACGGTCAACAGCGCGGCCGACGCCACCGGGACCAACAGCGGCGGCGACCCTGCCAACCCAGCCTCCGAGCAGGGCAGCGCGCTGTCGGGCAGCGCCAACACGCCCAGCCCCGACGCCGTGCCCATGCATCGCGTGCCCGAGCACCACGTCGGTTGGCAATCGCTGCTGCCAGGCTCCATCCAGTAGGCAGCGTCACATCCCTGCGTTGGATGGCGCTGTGGGGAGCGCCGCTCAGCTGGCGGCGATCGTTACGCTGAAGCGGGCACCGCCAAACTCCGGCGAACGGTCGACCACCAGCTTGCCGTGGTAGGCGTGAACGATGTCCTGCACGATCGACAGGCCGATGCCGTGACCTTGCACGCGTTCGTCGCCGCGTACGCCACGCTGCAGCACCTTCTCCAACTGGTCGGCGGCAATTCCCGGCCCGTCGTCCTCGACGACCAGGCGCAAGACCGCGGACTGGTGGCCGACTGCGGGCTCGGTCTGCACCGTCAGCAGGACCCGGTGCCGGGTCCACTTGAACGCGTTGTCCAGCAGGTTGCCCATCAGTTCGAGCAGGTCGCCCTGCTCGCCGTAGAACACCGCACCGTCCTCGATATCGAATTCGCACAGGGCGTTTTTCGCGGCGTACACCTTCTCCAGGCCGCGCACCAGATCTTCGGCATGCCCGGCGATCGGCACCGCGCTGGCGAAGGTCTGGCGCCCCGACGTGGCCGCCCGTGCCAGCTGGTACGCCACCAGCTCATCCATGCGGCGCACCTGGGCCAGCACCCCGGTGCGCCACTGCGCGTCGTTGGCATCCGCGGCCGACTCGATTTGCGAGCGCATCACCGCCAGCGGCGTCTTCAGGCTGTGCGCCAGGTCGGCCAGGGTGTGCCGGTAACGCGTGCGCTGTTCGCGCTCGCTGTCGATGAAGCCATTGATGCGGTCGGTCAGGCCGACCAATTCTTGCGGGTACTGGCTGTCCAGGTGCGCGCTGTCGCCACGCTCGACCCGGCTCATGTCGCTGGCCACCCGGCGCAGCGGCGTGAGGCTCCAGCGCAGCAACAGCAGCTGCAACACAATCAGCATGACGCCAAGGATCGACAGCCAGATCACCAGCGTACGCCGGAACACCGCGTTCTGGCCCTCCAGCTGATCCTCGGTCTGCGCCACCATCATGGTCAGGCGGACCGGTGGCTTGTCCTCGACATCCAGGGCGACGCCATAGCTGTAGTAATACAACCGCCCCATGCGCGTATCGACCGGACCAACGAATTGGCTCTGCCCTGGCGGCAATGGTTTCAGGAAGCTGAAATCGCGGCCGATCGCCGAGGATGATGCCCAGTGGTAGTCATCCGCGCCTACCGCCACTGCATACAGGCCCGAGCCGGGGCGCGAGAAATTCGGGTCGGGCTCCTTGTCCGGCGGCAGCAGCTTGCCGTAGCGGTTGGCGTCGGTATAGGTGATGTAGGCCAGGGCAAAGTTCTGCAGGCGATCGTGCAGCGCGCTCAAGGCGCGCTCCTTGCCGGCCTGGGACAGGGTCAGGCCGACCAGACCGAGGAAACCCGCCAGCACAAAGCCCGTGGCGATCGCCGCCCGCGTCGCCAGCGACAGCGGGCGCCGCGACGCGCCAGGTTTACTCGTCGTCGGTGTCGGTGCGGGGGATGGCGAATCGATAGCCTCGGCCACGTACCGTCTCTATGGGTTTGAGGGCGCTTTCCGGATCCAGCTTGCGCCGCAGGCGGCCAATGAACACTTCGAGCACGTTGGAGTCGCGATCGAAATCCTGCTGGTAGATGTGCTCGGTGAGGTCGGCCTTGGACACCAGCTCGCCGGCATGCAGCATCAGGTATTCGAGGACCTTGTATTCATAGCTGGTCAGGTCGACCACCTTGCCCTCGACCGTCACCGTCTGCGCGGTGGTGTCGAGCTTGATCACCCCGCAGGCCAGGATCGGCTTGGACCAGCCGCTGGCGCGGCGCACCAGGGCGTTGATGCGCGCCAGGAGCTCCTCGACGTGGAAGGGCTTCACCAGGTAGTCGTCGGCGCCGTATTTCAGGCCCTCGACCTTGTCCTGCCAGCTGCCGCGCGCCGTGAGGATCAGGATCGGGTAGCGCTTGCCCTCCTCGCGCAACGCCTTGACCAGGTCCATGCCGGAGAGCTTGGGCAGGCCCAGGTCGATGATCGCCAGGTCGAATGGCACTTCGCGGCCAAGATAGATGCCTTCCTCGCCATCCTGCGCCGCGTCAACCGCAAAGCCATCCCGTTTCAGGCGCGCCGCCAGCGTCTCGCGCAGGGGCGCCTCGTCTTCGACCAACAAGATACGCATGAGTTCTCCTAGCCTTCGGTACGCCTGCCGGGCGAGCGCCTTGCCGATTGCGCCGCCGCCGGGGAGGGCTTGCCCGCCTCTGACGAAACTACGATCACGCGTACATGTCCAGCCGGCGTGAGCACCTTGATGCGGTACTCCTCGCGCCGGCCACTGCGCCGCGGCTCGGCCGACAATACCTTGCCATCGGTCTCTGCTTGCACGCGCTGTACCGCCTGGTCCAGCGTGATCCGTGAGCCCACAGACTGCGCCGACAGCGCGGTGGCGGTCAAGCCGATGGGCAATGACAGCACGCATGTCATGAATTTCTTGTACATGGGTGACAACCGGCCTCGGTGCAGCAGTACTGGACCACGCCAGTCTGCGCAACGGGACCTGAAGCAGACCCGACCCACGGTGCCGCTCATGCGGCCAAGGCTCCCGACGCACAGCGCGCGAGCGCCTGCTCGACCAGCTCCCAGCCAGCCGCCGGCCGGTGCGCACCCTCACTCAAGGTGCGCCGGAACGCGCGCGCTCCGGGCTCGCCCTGGAACAGGCCCAGCACGTGCCGCGTGATCTGCTGCAGCGCGGTGCCGCGCCGCAATTCGGCCTCGACATAGGGGCGCAGGCGGCGCAACAGCTCGTCGCGCGCGGGCAGCGGCCGCCCATGCAACATGGCCTCGATGCGCGCCAGCAGGTAGGGATCGTGATATGCCGCTCGGCCCAGCATCACCCCGTCGAGCCAGACCAGGTGCAGGCGCACATCTTCCAGCGTGGCAATGCCGCCGTTGAGGATGACCTGCAGCTGCGGGAATTCCCGCTTCAGGCGATAGACACGGGCATAGTCGAGCGGGGGCACTTCCCGGTTCTGCTTGGGCGACAAGCCCTGCAGCCAGGCCTTGCGCGCATGCACCACCAGCACCTCGACGCCGGCCGCCAGCATGCGCTCGGTGAAGTGCTGCAAGTCGCCGTAAGCGTCCTGCTCGTCCACTCCGATCCGGCATTTCACCGTGACCGGAACGTCCACCGCCTCGCGCATGGCCTCGACACAGGCGCCGACCAGCGCCGGCTCGAGCATCAGGCAGGCACCGAAGCGCGCCGCCTGGACCCGGTCCGAGGGGCAGCCGACATTGAAATTGATCTCGTCATAACCCGCCTGCACACCGCGGCGCGCGGCCTGGGCCAGTTGGGCCGGGTCGCTGCCGCCCAGTTGCAGCGCCAGCGGATGTTCCGTGGCGTCATGCGCCAGCAGGCGCCCGGCGTCGCCCCGTACCAGGGCCAGGCCAGTCACCATTTCCGTATACAAACGTGCATGTGGCGCCAACAGCCGGTGGAAATACCGGCAATGCCGGTCGGTCCAGTCCATCATCGGGGCGACACAGAAGCGCCACGCGGAAGGTTCCACGCCAGGCAAGACAGGGGCTGCCAGTTCATCCATAGGCGCCTATGGTCGCCGAAAGCGCACCCGTTGTCGCCCTGGCACCTGCTGCGCACGACTGCACCAGGGCTTCACGTCTGCGCGGCGACCATGCCGCAGGCGCCGCAGCTGCCAGCACCCCGTCCGCGGTCGCCCGTCCCGGAACCGTCCGGTCGGCAGCGGCTGCCCTCAGCGCCACCGGGAATGGTTGCGCCGCCAATTGCGCCGGCCCAGCAGCCAGCCCAGATAGATGCCCAGGGTCACGCCCAGGATCTCGCATACCACGCGCAGACCCATGCTGCCCGGATCATGCACCTCCGCCAGTTTGGCGCGCAGCAGCGGCAGCGATTGCAGCGATGCATAGTTGAAATAGAACAGGTTGGCCAGGTCGCCCCCGGCAGTGAGCAGCATGGCCAGCAGGAATGCCCAGCCGATCTGCGGGCCGTCGCTCCAGCCATGGCGTCGCCCCAGCCAGTGGAACACTCCGTACAGCAGCAATCCGGCCAAGGCTGAAATAAGTCCCGCCTCCAGGCCACCAACGATGCCGAGGCCCATCCACGACTGGTCGTACTGCATCGCCGCCTCCCCTCACCCAGCCCGGCCATTATGCCCCGCCTGGACGGAATGACACGAAGACCCTGGCGACGCGCGATGCGGCATACTTGCGGCATGTCCGCGCGCCAAGCCCTGATCGTCGTCGATGTGCAGCCCGATTTCATGCCCGGCGGCGCCCTGGCCTGTGACCATGGCGACGAGATCATCCCCGCGCTGGACCGGCTGCTGCGTGCCCGCGTCATGGCCCACGTAGTGGCCACGCAGGATTGGCACCCGCCCGGCCACGTCTCCTTTGCCAGTTCGCACCCCGGCCAGCAGCCATTTGCACAAATCGATCTGTATGGCCATGCGCAGACCCTGTGGCCGGACCATTGCGTGCAGGGGACGGCCGGAGCCGCCCTGCATCCGGCGATCGACTGGGCGGCGCTGGATGCCGTGATCCGCAAGGGTACGGATCCGCTTGTGGACTCCTATAGCGGCTTTCGCGAAAACCACGCTGCGGATGGCCGCCGGCCAAGCACCGGTCTGGCCGGCTGGTTGCGCGAGCGTGGCGTGGAGGAGGTGTTCGTGTGCGGACTGGCACGCGAGGTCTGCGTGCTGTGGACTGCACAGGATGCCCGGCAGCTGGGTTTTCGCACCAGCGTGGTCTGGGACCTCACCCGTCCGGTCACGGCCACTACCGACCAGGCCACGCGCCAGACCCTCGCCGCACACGGCATCGGCTGTATCGACAGCGGGGAGTTGCGCGCTGCCTGAAGGCGGCGCTCACGCCTCGTCTTCAGTTGCCGCGTGCACCTCGACGCCGCCGTCCTCGTCGATTTCCACGTCCAGGCTGATCGGCCGGCAGCAGACCTGGCAGTCTTCGATGTACGACTGGCTGGGCACGGAAGGGTCGATCGTGATCTCGATCGGTTCATTGCAGTAGGGGCAATACAAGGTATGTGACAGGGACATGCTGGCCTCGCTCGATGAACACCCAAGTACAGCACAACGGCCCCCAACCGTGCAGCATCCCAAGCCGGGCGCCCCAGGTGTCGACGGATCCGCGCGGCACCGGGCGCGGGCACGGCGGCGTTACACTGACCACCCACCGGAGCCCACCCTGGCATGGCTGAACGCATTCTCGACCACTGGCTGGTCCGCTCCAGCGCGACCCTCGAAGGCACCCGCTACACGGCCCTGCTCCGGGTCTCGCCACAGGTGGGTGGCGGCTACCCGGTGTATTACGCAGTGTGCGAAAACCGCAGCTTCCGCAGCGAGGACGCCGCCGAACAAGCCGCCGCAAAAGCCCTGTTGGACCTGGTCGGGCTGGAGGCCGACGGCACGCCGGTGTTTCCGGACGGCTATACCGGTTTCGACGATCCGGCGCCACCGGCCTGATGCCGCCCATCGATCCAGGCTCCTAGGTCGACTGGGCGGTGAAGAGTGACAAGCCCACCCCCACCAGCGCGCTGCACGCAAGCAGGGCGACCAGCAGGCGATAGACCCACAGCAGCCAGCCGCCGGTACCGCGCACGCCACGCAGGAACAAGGCCAGGGCCGCCGCGAGGACCACCGCGCCAAGCACCACCGCGGCCGGCCGGCCCAGCAGGCGCCCCGCCACCACCAGCGCGTTGGCGCCGTTGAACAGCAGCCATTGGCTGCCCAGCAGGGCTGCCGTTGGCGGGCGCGTGGCCAGCCGTGCCTGGCCAACGCCCAGCCCGCTCTGGGCCACACCGACCACCAGCACCAGGTAGGCCGTCAGCCACATGGCCGCACGCGTCGGCGCATGGGCCAGGGCAGCAGACAAGGCACCGGCGACGATGATGGCCATCGCCCCGGTACCGGCAAACAGCCAGACTCCGCGGGCGGGAGTGGCACGACGTGATGTGGCTGGCGGCATGGGACCGGTATCCGTGGCAGGCAGTTCGCGGGGCTCAACTATGCCAGTGTGTCAGCGCCAGATACCTTGACCCAGCGCAGCAGGCGTCTCGACCCTGGCCTGGGCGCAGGCAGGTCCGTGCCGACGCCATCGCCTTGCCGAGACCGGCATACCCTGTCATTCCCGGCGCGGCATACCCATATGCAAGTGATGACCAACCTGCAGCAATTCATTGCCGTCCATCCGCGGCTGTTCGTGTTGACCGGCGCCGGTTGCAGCACCGACTCGGGCATTCCCGATTACCGCGACCGCGACGGACAATGGAAGCGCGCGACCACGCCGGTCATGTATGCCGCGTTCATGCACGAAGCGCTGGTGCGCCAGCGCTACTGGGCACGCAGCATGCTGGGTTGGCCGCGCTTCCGCGCCGTGCTGCCGAATGCCGCGCACCGCGCCCTGGCTGAGCTCGAGCGGCGTGGCCAGGTCGGCTTGCTGGTGACGCAAAATGTCGACCGCCTGCACCAGCACGCCGGCAGCCGGCGCGTCGTCGACCTGCATGGCCGCCTGGATCGCGTGCGCTGCATGGCATGCCAGGCCACCTGGCTGCGCGACGACTACCAGCGCGAGCTGCTTGCCGCCAACCCGGCCTGGGCCGGTCTCGACGCCGCCACCGCACCCGATGGTGACGCTGAGCTGGACGGCCACGACTTCAGCCGCTTCGTGGTCCCGGCCTGCCCGCACTGCGGCGGCATCGTCAAACCCGACGTGGTGTTTTTTGGCGAAGCCGTACCGCGCGAGCGGGTCGATGCAGCCAACCACGCCTGGCAGGCTGCGGACGCCGTGCTGGTGGTCGGCTCCTCGCTGATGGTCTACTCCGGCTACCGTTTCGTGCGCGCTGCCGCCCTCGCCGGCAAACCGGTGGCGGCGGTCACGCTCGGCCACACCCGCGCCGATCCGCTGCTCACCTTGAAGCTCGATGCCAATTGCAGCGAGGCACTGGCCTTTCTCGACCCGCTGCATGCGCAAGCCAAGCCTGACGTCGCAGTCGCGCCAACCGTGCCGTCAGCGTAGCGCCAAGCCCTCGATGCGGTTTGCAGGCCGGCCGGTGACTGCCGCGGATGATCCGCGTGGCAGCACCGTGCCGTTCAAGATCCGCCACCGGGTCCGGACGCCTCGTCCGCCTTGCTGATGTGGAAGCGACGCCGGCGCCAGCGATTGATCAATACTCCCAGTGTCAGGAACACCACACCCAGCAGCCAGGCCCAGAACTGGGTGAACGCATGCCAGGCCGTGAGACCCAGGCTGGCCAGTCCCGACTGCACGTAGCACATCCGGCACACCTGGACCTGGACGCGGATGAGGCTGGTGGACTTGGGTACGGGCACACCCGAGCAGTCCGCCGAGTCGAACAGCTGCACGTTGGCACCCACAGTCAGGTCACCGGCGCGTTTCGGCACCAGGGCGAAGTTCACTGCCGAGCCCGATGGCACCACGCGCTCGCACACCGTGCTGGCCGGATCGACCTCGAAATCCGGCGCGAATGGGCTGATCGTGGCGGTCTGGCCGCGCATGCCCATGGACTGGGTTGCCGAAACCGTACCGGTGCTTTCCTGCGGCAGGTTCTGCGCCAGGCCGATCCATACCGTCAGCAGGCCCTTGGAGCCGGGCAACTCGATATGGTCGGTGGCGGAAACGCGGGCGACGTAGCTGGCGAGGTCGGCAGCCGCCTCCGGGGCCTCGATCGAAGGTGCTGCCGCGTCGGCCCTCTCCACGGTCTGCGGCAGCGTTGGCGGCCGTGCCCCGGCCACCGCGTGCGTGCGGTCGACAGGGCGCCGCGCATGGCGCGAGCCGGTCGGCTGCTGCGGGTGCGGTGCGGCAATGGCGTCGGGCGGGCGTGCCGCCGGGCGGGCGGCCGACGCCCGCGAGGGGCCGGTCGCGGCAGGTGCGGTGGGTGCGGGCGGCGCGGCATGGGCGCCGGTATCGGCAGGAGCCGGGCGCGTTGGCTGCGCCCCGGTGTCGGTGTCCGCGCCAAGCCCAGGACCCTGCCCATCGGCCCCCAGACCTTGGGATGACGTCGCGGGTTTGGAACTGCAGGCCGCCAGCCCGAGCAGCAGGGCCACCAGCAGCGCCCATGCGGCAACATCCCCTTTCCGGATCCGCACCTCGCCCAGGCCACTCATGGTGAACCTCCGCTTGGGTTGTCCTGCGCCGCGGCAATCAGCAAACCAAACAAGAGCGGGGTTCAGTATAGGCCTGAAAAGGAGCCAGATCGGCAAGTTTCAGACGGTTTGCCGAGCCGCGGTCGGGGTGACCCAGGCCGTACCGGACCACCGGGTCAGCACCAGGAAATCGGGGTCACCAGCTTGCCTGGCCTGCCCCTCAGCGGCCAGGCGCCGATGGCGGCTGTCCGCCCAGGCCCGGGTCGCCGGCCTTGCGGGCGCTGACCAGCTGCGTCGACATCCACGGCCCGCCCCACCACAGGCCCCAGCCCAGGCCACGGCGCCCGGCCGCCGCCCCCAGCGTGCGCAGGCGGACCTGATACTGGCGGGCGTGCTGGATGTCCACGATCAGCAGGAGGCCTCCCGGGCGCAGCACCCGCCAGGCCTGGTCGATGGCCGTGTCGCGGCCGGCGGTGCTGCCGATGTTGTGGATGGCCATGCTGGAGACGACCACGTCGAAGCTGGCGTCGGCAAACGGCAACTCGCGCATGTCGGCCGTCTGCAGCGCCACCCGGCCGGCGACGCCTGCCGCGGCGGCGTTGTCGGCCGCCGCCCGCGGGCCATTGCCCGACTGGTCCTTGCTGCTCCAGATGTCGATGCCGGTGACCCGGCCGCGCGGCACGCAGGCTGCGACCATGGTCAGCACCGCGCCACGCCCGCAGCCCAGGTCCAGCACCTGCTCATCGCCCCGCCAGGCCAGGGCGCGGAGGATGCGTCGCCAGGCCACGAACTTGCCGCGCAGGCTGGCGTGCAGGAACAACGCCAGAACGGCGGCGAGGATTGCCGCACTGGGCCACCACGCCGGGGCATGACCAAACACGGCGATACCGACGCAAAGCAGCACCCCAAGCGCCATCAGCAGCGGCACCAGTGGCGCGTCGATACCGTAGTGGGCCTTGCGCGGTATCCGGCTCACGCTGCCTCCGCTCACCACTGCCTGCTGCCGAAGGGATTCACGGCACGATCGACTTCCGGTCCTGGTGTGTCTTCAACGCGCCGCACAGCATGATCGCCTCGTGGGTCTGCGCCAGACCGCGCTCCACGCCGGCCACTTCCATCACCTGCCCCGAGTCCAGCACGATCGACCGGCCGGGGCAAGTGACGGAAGTCCCTGGCCCGGCCTAATCGAGGTACTCGATGTCGCCGGGCGGCTGCGGCGGCAGCTTGATCGCCAGCGCCTTCACCGGGCCCTCGTGCACCAGCGTGCCACCGTGCGCGGTGCCGGCGGGAATGACGATCAGGCTGCCCGGTTTGAACTCGCGGCGTTCATTGCCCAGCCACATGGCGCCGCTGCCGGCGATGATGTACTGGACTTCGGTCGTGTGCATATGCCGGTGCTTGGCCACGTTGCCGGATTGGATGCCCAGCGTGCCGCTGTCGGTGACCACCAGGCTGCGGGCGCGCATCTGTGGGTTGCCGGTGGCCGGCAGGTCGTCATGCCCGAGTGCCATCAGGTCGATGACCTCGGCCTGCAGCGGTGCGGGCTCGGCCCGCGCCTCGGCCAACGCGCGTTGCGCCAGCGGCGAGAGCAGCAGCCCGGCGACGAAGGCCAGGCAGGTGGCGGCGGCAGACTTGAAGCGCATGGAGGCTCTCCGTGTGGATGGGGGGCATAGTGGGTCGCGGCAGTATATCGATGCGCAGCGGTATCGATCCGCCATGCGCGCCCACACGGTGACAGGCCCACGCAAGGCCGGAGGCCGACCGACGCCAGCTTAGAAGGCCGAGCCCGGCTGGGTGAGGAACTCCAGCTCCTCGGCACTGCTGCTCCGCCCCAGGATGCCGTTGCGATGCGGATAGCGCCCGAAGCGGTCGATGATGGCCTTGTGCCGCAGCTCGAAGTCGTAGTTCTCCTGCGGCGCGAATTCGCGGAACAGGATCTCGGCCTGCTGATGGATCAGGCGCGACTCGCTGTGCATATAGGGCATGAGCAGGAAATTGCGCTCGTTGGGTGCCAAGGCCTCGTGCATGCCGGCCACCACCGCCTCCTGGGCCAATGCCAGGGCCATCGGATCCTGGGCAAAGGCCTGCGCCGTGCCGCGATGGAGGTTGCGGGAAAACTGGTCGAGCACCACGATCTCGGCGAGGCGGCCCCGGGCGCTGCTGCGCCACCCATATTGCTCGCCTTGCGCCACGGCCTGCAGCAGGGCGGCGAAGCGGTGGCGGATCTCCGCGTCGAACGCCGGGTCGCTGGCAAACCACTGCGCGGGATCGATCTCCTCGAACCAGAACTTCAACACTTCCCCGTACATGGACTACCTCCGCGCTCCTAGGCCACTTCAGCCAGCGCCCCGTCGTGCAGCAGCATGGGGACTGCCGGCCGCGCACTGGCCGTGCACTGATTGGTCCGCTCGAACAGCTCACGTACCCACTCGATGAAGGCCTGCACCCGCGCCGACAAGTGCTTGCGCTGTGGATAGACGATCCACACTGGCTTGCCGGTCGAGGCAGTGTCGGTCAGCACCAGCTCCAGCATGCCCTTGTCCAGCATGCACGCCGCCAGCATGCGCGGCACCTGGGTGATGCCAAGGCCTGCCGCAACCGCCTGCAGCACGGATTCGCCGTCGTTGATCAGCATGTGCGCGTCGATGTCGACGGCGACCGGGCCACCCGGCACATCGAAATGCCACTGCCGCGGACGGCCGTTCGGGTGCACGTAGTTGATGCAGCGATGATGCTTCAGGTCCTCGATGCTGCGCGGCGCGCCGTAGCGGCGCAGGTACTCAGGCGAGGCACACACCACGTTGCGCAGGTAGCCGATCTTGCGCGCGATCAGGCTGGAGTCCTCCAGCTGGCCGACGCGGATCGCGCAATCCAGGCCCTCGCCATTGAGGTCCGACGGCGAATCGCTCATCGACAGCTCCAGCCGGATGTCCGGATAGCGTTGCTCGAACTCGGTCAAGCGGGGGATCACCGCGGCACGGCCCACCGACAACGAAATGCCCACGCGCAACTTGCCGGCCGGCTTGCTGTTGGCATAGTTCAGCGCCTCGGTCGCCTCGCTCAGATCGGCAAGAATCTCCTTGCAACGTGCATGGAATGATGCGCCATCGTCGGTCAACCGCAACGATCTCGTCGAGCGGAACAACAACCGCGCCCCGAGTTGGGATTCCAGCCGGGACACGGCCCGGCTGACCCCTGATGGGGTCATGCCGAGCTGGCTGGCGGCAGCGGCAAAACTCTTGGCCTCGACCACGCGGACAAAGGTTGAAATTGCGGAAAAGTCTTCCATCGTCTCGATTTCCGTGGGATTCATGACTGGGGCGCACGAGTGTAATGCGTCACCAGCGGGTTTTCTATACTCGACGGTATACCTATTCTCTCGACCCTTCGCCGGGATGGCTCGCCGGCTCGTTCAAGGTTTTGGGAGTGGGAAATGAAAAAGCAATGGCTGCTGGTGCCACTGATCATCGCCGCCACCCTTGGCAGCTGGTTCCTGCTGCATGGTCGTGACAGCCAGGCGCAAAGCCCCGATGCCGGTGCCGCGCCCGAGGTGACGGTGGCGCAGACGCTGACCCGCAAGGTCAGCGACAGTGCCGAATTCACCGGCCGGGTGGAACCGGTCAACACCGCGCAGGTGCGCCCGCGGGTCGACGGTTTCGTGGAGTCGGTCCAGTTCCAGGAAGGCGCCCTGGTGCACAAGGGCGAGGTACTGTTCCAGCTTGACGCCCGTCCGTACCAGGCCGAGGTCGACCGGCTGGTCGCCAACCAGGCGCAGGCCAGGGCAGAACTGCATCTGGCCGAAACCAACCAGCGCCGTGCCGCGAAGCTGCTGGCCCAGCATGCCATCGCCCGGCAGGATGCCGACCGCCAGGATACGGCAGCGCAAAGCGCGCGGGCGCAGCTGGATGCGGCCACGGCCGCGCTGGCCGCGGCGCGCCTGAAGCTGGACTTCACCCGGGTGCGTTCGCCGATCGACGGCCGCGTCAGCAACGCCCGGGTCACCGCCGGCAACCTGGTCACGGGTAACGACGTGCTGACCAGTGTGGTGTCGGTCGATCCGGTCTACGTCTATTTCGACGTGGACGAGCAGACCTGGCTCAAGCTCGACCATCTGCGCAGCGATGCGGCCGAGGCCGGCCGCCAGGCGCGGATCGAGGCCGCCATGGGGCTGGCCGATGAGCCTGGCTATCCGCATGCCGGCCAACTGGATTTCGTCGACAACCAGCTGCACACCGGCTCCGGCACCATGCGCCTGCGCGCCGTGTTCGACAACGCGGGCGGCCTGTATACGCCTGGCCTGTATGCCCGCGTGCAGTTGCAAAGCGGCCAGGCGCGGCCGCGGGTGCTGGTGGACGATCGCGCGATCGGCACCGACCTGGGCAACCAGTTCGTCTACGTGGTCGACCGGGAGCACAAGGTGCAATACCGCAAGGTCGATACCGGCCCGCTTTTCCACGGCCTGCGTGTGATCGACAGCGGCCTGGGCGCCCACGACGTGGTGATCGTCAACGGACTGCAGCGCGTGCGTCCCGGCATTGAGGTCAATCCCCAACAGGTGGCGATGAGCTATCGCCTCGACCCGACGGACAAGGCGCTGGTCGAGCGCGGTGCCGTGCCGGATGCCGATACGCGTATCGCGCAGACCCGCAGGGCGACACCGGCGCCACCACAAGGCTGAGTACCAGGCGTGATTCCGGCAGGCCACGAATCACATCCCCAGCGGCGTCATTCCCGCGAAAGCGGGAATCCAGTGCCTTTGTCGCCGGCAACCTGAAATGCAAAAGCACCTGGATTCCCGCTTTCGCGGGAATGACGGCCCAAAAAGCATTCCCAGCCAAACGGCCAAACAGCCAAACACCGGAGCCACGACACGAGTTCGTCGAGGAAACATCCATGAAAAACATCGCCCAGTTCTTTGTCGACCGGCCGATCATGGCCGCCGTGCTGTCGCTGCTATTCGTGATCACCGGTTCCATCGCGGTGTTCCAGCTGCCGATCAGCGAATACCCGGAGGTGGTGCCGCCCACCGTGGTGGTGCACGCCAGCTATCCCGGCGCGAACCCCAAGGTGATCGCACAGACCGTCGCCACGCCGCTGGAGGAGCAGATCAACGGCGCCGAAGGCATGCTTTACACCTCATCGCAGGCCACCAGTGACGGCGCGCTCACCCTGACCGTCACGTTCGCGCTCGGCACCAACCTCAACGACGCCCAGGTCGACGTGCAGAACCGCGTGGCCCAGGCGTTGCCGAAGTTGCCCGAGGAAGTGCAGCGACTCGGCGTGACCACGCAGAAAAGTTCGCCCGACCTCACCATGGTGGTGCACCTCACCTCGCCAGACAAACGCTACGACATGCTCTACCTGTCGAACTACGCGCGTCTGCACGTGAAGGACGTGCTGGGCCGGCTCGATGGCGTCGGCGACGTGCAGATCTTCGGCGCCGGCGAATACTCGATGCGCGTGTGGCTGGATCCGCAAAAACTGGCGCAGCGCTCGCTCACCACCGGCGACGTGGTCAAGGCAATCCGCGAGCAGAACGTGCAGGTCGCCGCCGGTGCGCTGAATGCACCGCCGGGACCAAGCAACTCCGCGTTCCAGCTCAACGTCAACACGCGCGGCCGGCTGGTCAGCGCGGACGACTTCCGCAACATCATCGTGCGCACCGACGCGGACGGCGGCGTTACCCACCTGGGTGACGTGGCCAGGGTCGACCTCGGCGCGAACAACTATGCGCTGCGCAGCCTGCTCGACAACCAGCCGGCGGTGGCGCTGCCGATCTTCGCCCGGCCCGGCTCCAATGCGATCCAGATCTCCGACGAAGTGCGTGCCGCCATGGCGCAACTGAAGCAGGACTTCCCGCAAGGCGTGGATTACTCGATCGTCTACGACCCGACCGTCTTCGTGCGCGGTTCGATCGAGGCGGTGGCGCATACGCTGCTGGAAGCGATCCTGCTGGTGGTGCTGGTGGTGATCCTGTTCCTGCAGACCTGGCGCGCCTCGATCATCCCGCTGGTGGCGGTGCCGGTGTCGCTGATCGGCACGTTCGCGATCATGTATCTGGCCGGCTTCTCGCTCAATGCGCTGAGCCTGTTCGGACTGGTGCTGGCGATTGGCATCGTCGTCGACGACGCGATCGTGGTGGTGGAAAACGTGGAGCGCCACATCGAATTGGGCGAGGCGCCGAAGGAGGCCACGCGCAAGGCGATGCGCGAGGTCACCGGACCGATCGTGGCCACCGCGCTGGTGCTGTGCGCGGTCTTCATTCCCACCGCGTTCGTCAGCGGACTGACCGGCCAGTTCTACCGGCAGTTCGCGCTGACCATCGCCATCTCCACGGTGATCTCCGCGTTCAACTCGCTGACCCTGAGCCCGGCGCTGGCCGCGGTGCTGCTGAAGGGGCGTGACGCGCCAAAGGACCGCGCGACGCGCGTGCTCGACCGCGGCCTCGGCTGGCTGTTCCGCCCGTTCAACCGCATGTTCCATCGTGGTGCCGGGCAGTATGTCGGCGGCGTCAAGCTTGTCATCGGCCGGGGCAAGCTGGCGCTGGTGGTGTATGCCGGCCTGATCGGCCTGACCTGGTTGGGCTTCTCGCACGTGCCGACCGGCTTCGTGCCGAGCCAGGACAAGCAGTACCTGGTGGCATTCGCACAGCTGCCCGACGCCGCCTCGCTGGACCGCTCCGAGAACGTGATCAAGCGCATGAGTGCGATCGCGCTGAAGCAGCCAGGCGTGGAGCACGCGGTCGCGTTCCCCGGCCTGTCGATCAACGGCTTCACCAACTCAAGCAATTCCGGCATCGTCTTCGTCACGCTCAAGCCGTTTGAGGACCGCCGCAGCGCGGCGCTCTCGGCGGGCGCGATCGCCGGGGCGCTGAACCAGAAGTTCGGCGCAATCCAGGATGCCTACATCGCGGTGTTCCCGCCGCCGCCGGTGATGGGCCTGGGCACGATCGGCGGCTTCCGCCTGCAGATCGAGGACCGCGGCGACCGTGGCTTCGACGAGCTGTACCAGCAGACCCAGAACCTGATCGCCGCCAGTCGCAAGGACCCGGCACTGGCCGGGCTGTTCTCCAGCTTCCAGGTCGCCGTGCCGCAGGTCGACGCCGACGTCGACCGCGAGAAGGCCAAGGCCGAAGGCGTGAACCTGGGCGACGTGTACCAGACCATGCAGGCCTACCTTGGGTCACTCTACGTCAATGACTTCAACCGCTTCGGCCGCACCTACCAGGTGAACGTGTCGGCCGACCCGGCGTTCCGCCACACGCCACAGGACATCCTGCAGCTGAAGACGCGCAACGCCCACGGCCAGATGGTGCCGCTGGGCTCGTTCGTCACCGTCAGGCGGGGTGCCGGCCCGGATCGCGTGCAGCATTACAACGGCTACCCCACCGCCGAAATCAACGGCGGTCCGGCGCCGGGCTTCAGCTCCGGCCAGGCCCAGGCGGCCATGCAGCAACTGGCCAAGGAGCATTTGCCGAACGGCTTCAGCTATGAGTGGACCGAGCTGACCTACCAGCAAATCCTTGCCGGCAACACCGCGATCCTGGTGTTCCCGCTGTGCGTGCTGCTGGTGTTCCTGGTGCTGTCCTCGCTGTATGAGAGCTGGTCGCTGCCGCTGGCGGTGATCCTGATCGTGCCGATGGTGCTCCTGTCCGCGATCGCCGGCGTGTGGCTCAGCGGTGGCGACAACAACATCTTCACCCAGATCGGCCTGATCGTGCTGGTGGGGCTGGCGTGCAAGAACGCGATCCTGATCGTCGAATTCGCGCGCGAACTGCAACTGGAAGGCGCTGCCCGCTACGAGGCGGTGCTGGAGGCGGCCCGCCTGCGACTGCGTCCGATCCTGATGACCTCGTTCGCCTTCATCATGGGCGTGGTGCCGCTGGTCACCTCGCACGGCGCCGGCGCCGAGATGCGCCATGCCATGGGCGTGGCAGTGTTCGCCGGCATGCTCGGCGTGACCATCTTCGGCCTGATCTACACACCGCTGTTCTATGTCCTCATCCGCGCCCTGGTCGAGCGCCGCGCCGCGCGCGCGGCCGAACGCGCCGCCGCGCAGGCGTTGCCGGCGCTGGAGAACTTCTGATGAAAAGCCCGCTCAGGATCGCTGCAATCGGAATGGCCGTCATCCTCTCCGGATGCGCCAGCATCGGACCCGACTATCACCCGATGCAGCTCGCCGCACCGCAACTGCAGGGGCTGGACCCGGCGCAGGAAAATCACGCGTCATTCCAGGCTGCCTGGTGGAAGCAATTCGACGACCCCACGCTGGACAAGCTGATCCAGCGTGCCGCGGCCAGCAACCTGGACCTGCGCATCGCGGTGGCGCGGCTGCACGAGTCGCGTGCACTGCTCAGCGGTGCGAAATCCGACCGCTTGCCGACCATCGACGCCGGCGTGGACTACACCCGCAGCCGCGGCCAGCAACCCGGCCTCGGCACGCAGCGGCAAACGGTGACCACCTACCAGGCCGGTTTCGATGCCTCCTGGGAACTGGACATCTTCGGCGGCGTGCGTCGCTCGGTGGAGGCAGCCGATGCCGATCTTGGCGCCAGCGAGGCGGCGCTGCGTGACGCCCAGGTCAGCCTGCTGGCCGAGGTCGCGCGCAACTACTTCGAGCTGCGCGGCAGCCAACTGCGACTGGACATCGCGCGCCGCGACATCGACAACCAGCGCCAGACCGTGCACCTCACCGAGGTGCGCCTGCAGGCTGGCACCGGAGCGGAGCAGGACGTGGCCAGCGCCAAGGCGCGCCTCAGTGCGGTGCAGGCACAACTGCCGCTGCTGCAGACCAAGGCCAGCGCCAGCGAGTACCGCCTCGCCGTGCTGCTGGGCGAGCGTCCCGGCGAACTCGACATCGACGTGTCGCCGGCGAGCTTCACGCCGATAGCGGTGAACCTGCCGATCGGTGCCGCCGGCGACGTGCTGGCACGCCGTCCCGACGTACAGATGGCTGAACGCGAATACGCCGCCGCCACTGCCCGCATCGGCGTGGCCAAGGCGGATTTCTTTCCGCACATCACGCTGGGCGGCTTTCTTGGGTTCCTGGCCGGACGCAGCAACGACTTTGGCAGCCCGTCGACGCGTGCCTGGTCGCTCGCGCCCAGCATCAGCTGGCCCGGCCTGAACGTGCAGCGGGTGCGCGCCAACCTGCATGCCAGCGAGGCGCATGCCGATGCGGCACAGGCCCACTACCAGCAGGCCGTGCTGCTGGCGATCGAGGACGTCGACAACGCCGTCACCGGCTTCAACCAGCAGCGCGTGCGCGTCGATCACCTGCTGGAGCAGAGCACGCAAAGCAGGCGCGCCGCGGACCTGGCCCGCATCCGCTACCAGGGCGGCGCCACCGGCTTCCTCGAGCTGCTCGACGCCGAGCGCACCGAGCTCACCGCCGAGGACGACCTGGCCCAGGCCGAGACGGCGATCAATACCAGCGCGGTGGCCTTGTACAAGGCCTTGGGTGGCGGCTGGCAGGCTTGCGGCGATGAGGCCTGCACCCAGGTGGCAACGGTCACGCCCGAAGCCCGTCCTTGACGATGTACGCAGGCGGCCACGTCGGTTCCTGCCACACGGACGGAGCGCTCAGCGCAACGTGGCCTGGTAATAGTCGCCACACGGCTGGACCTCGATCGGCAAGCCGAACGCCTGGCTCAGCTGCGCGCTGGTGAGTACGTCCTCCTTGCGACCATGGCGCAGGATCCGCCCGTCGCGCAACAGCACGACCTGCCCGATCTCGGGCAGGATCTCCTCCACGTGATGGGTGACCAGCACCAGGGTAGTGCCGGCCTGGGCGAGCCGACGCAGGTTTTCCAGGAAGTGGCGACGGCTGACCAGGTCCAGGCCGGCGCAGGGCTCGTCCAGCAGGAGCGCGCGCGGCCGATGCACCAGCGCGCGGGCAATCAGCACGCGGCGCGCCTCGCCGGTGGACAGGCTGGCCAGGCGGCGCCCGGCCAGCGCCTCGCCGCCCATGGCGCGCAGGGCAGCCTGAGCGTCCGCCCGCATCGCCGCGGTGGCCTGATGCTGCGGACCCGCCCCACGCGCCGCGAAGAAACCGGACACCACGGCGTCGAGGGCCCGCAATGAGCGGTCGCTGGTGTAATCCTGCTGCATGGCCGGCGACACGATGCCGAGCAGACGATGCAACTCGCCGACGTGCCAGCGCGAGCGACCAAACAAGCGTACGTCGCTGCGCCCGTCGTCGTCGGCCAGCGGATACAGCTGGCGCGCAATCAACTGCACCAGGCTGGATTTCCCGGAACCGTTGGGGCCAAGGATGGCGGTGTGCTGGCCGCTGGCTACCCGCAGGCTCAAGCGGTCCAGCGCCAGCCGACCACCACGCATCACGCTGGCTGCGTCGATGTCCAGCACATCCGGAACGGGATGGTCAGCGGCAGTGCTGGCGGGCTCGGCTTGGCTCATGGGAGCAACTCTAGGGGCGGCGGATCGATGGCCGGAAAGCACGACATGGTGGGAGTCATGCCGCGCTCAGCCGCCTTGGCTCCAGGGCTTGGCCTCGGCGAGCATGGCCCGCAAGCCGGCGGCGTCGAGCTTCGCCAGCACCTGTTCCGCCTCGCCGAAATTGGCCGCCTCCGCCCGCATGGAACGCATCAGCACCTGGTCACCGCCAATGCGGCCGAACACCAGCGCCACGTCCCCAAAGGAGCCCTCGATCAGCGCGGCCTGCCAGTGGCCACCCTCGGCGTCATCGAAACTTCTCATGCGACCAGATCCACGAAAGCGGGGTAGCGCCAGCCCGTTACCCTTGTCGAGTCGACCCCACCAACGAAATCAAGCGCGGTGCGAAGCGCGCGGGTCAAACGCAAGCCCCAGTTCCTCCAATCGACAGGCCATGGCCGTCGGGGAGACACGAAATAGCTCCGAGAGCGACTTAAATTGTTGCCCGTTGTACGAGATGGTTCTAGCCAAGGTCAACGAGAGATCTCGATGTGAACGGATTCGCTGGAGGACGCTATCAAGCGGCTTAGTACATAGCGCAAAAGCGGTGTCGTCGTTCAGCACAAACCGGTCTGTAAGAAAAAACTTCCTAAACCAACGGTGGACTTGCCTTCCCGGCATAAGAAAACAAGCGGCGAAGAAATCGGCCTCTCGCTCCGTTGGATCCTTCTGCCATCCCGTCGTATCGGCTGGTCTGTCCCGGTGGAGCAGAGCGCCGTTCGGATGAAGGATCGCATGCCCTAGCTCGTGCGCAGCCGTAAAACGTTGCTCGACTTGAGAGAAGCGGGACGACGCAATCTGAACGATCCGGTCCCCACGATGAATCAGGCCTGCAACCTGTACGAGCTTACCGTTAGATGTCATTTCACCCAGCGTACTTACAGTCTCGATCTGGAATCCATTCATCCTCAACGCGACGCCTGGCTCAAGCGCGTCAAGGGGATCAATTTGATCAGTACCCCAATGTTTGGCGCGACAGTTCCACAGTTCTAACTGAGTGAATCGTGCTCTGTCCTCAATGAGCCCCGGGTGGGGGCGGTAACCGGGTGCATTGACATTCATCGGTGGCTCACCTCAGCCGCACTTGGAGTAGCCGCAGTTGAGGCAGGTCTGGCAGTTGTCCATGAGTACCATGGCCAGGGTGTTGCACTTGCCGCACAGCTGCGAGCCCGGTGGGAAACTCGAGGCAGCGGGGGCGGCCGCCGCTGTGGCCTGGGCAGTGCCCGGCGCGCCCGCCTCGGCGCTGGCGCCTGCCGCCTCGTAGGCTGCGCGCTTCTCGGCAACCAGTTGGCGCCGGCCCTCGTCGAGCTCCGGGCCCTTGATCAGGCCGATATCCGTCAGGTGCTGCTCCAGCACCGCACCGATCTCGGCCACGATGGATGGCATGTACACGCCGCCCGCCTTGAAATAACCACCACGCGGATCGAATACCGCCTTCATCTCGTCGGCGATGAAGGCAATGTCGCCGCCCTTGCGGAACACCGCGGACATGACGCGGGTAAGGGCCACGATCCACTGGAAGTGGTCCATGTTCTTCGAGTTGATGAAGATCTCGAACGGGCGGCGCTGCTCGTTCGGCGTGCCGGCGTTGAGCACGATGTCGTTCAAGGTGACGTACAGCGCGTGCTCGAACAACGGCGACTTGATCTTGAAGGTGACCCCGACCAGGGTCTCCGGGCGCTCCAGGCTCTCGTGCATCTGGATGACCTGGGCCGTCGGCGGCGTTGCCGGCGCGCTGTCGACCGTCGCTGCGGCGGCCGACTTTTCGCCAGGGGTGGCCACGCTGTAGCCGGTGATTTTCTGCTTGATCTTGGTCGTCATGGATTCTGTCTGCGAATGTTGCCGTTACCCCCATATATGGGGGCGCAGCATGGAAAAACGCACCCGGCCCGGCGCAAGGCCGAACCGGATGCCAGTACCACCGGTGTTGCCGACGTCCGGCAATGCCAGCCGCGAGGCCGCCACGCCAATCCGCCGTCCTGCTGGCAGTGGACCACGAGAACCGCATGCTTGCGGCTTGCTGCGGGCGGACTTGGTGCCGCCTTGATGCACCGGGTGGCGAACGCCCATGGCGCCCTGGCTCCGGTTGAAACTGCTTGCGGGCCGCGCCGGCATCAGAACTTGCCGTAGTAGCCTTCCTTCAGGGCATCGAAAAGGTTGGCGGCCGTGTGGACCTCACCGTCATATTCCACCTCCTCGTTGCCGGGCACCTCAAGCACGCTGCCATCAGCCAGCTCGAAGCGGTACAGCGTGTTGGCCAGGTCGGATTCCTTGACCAGCACGCCCTGGAACGCGGCCGGATTGAAGCGGAATGTGGTGCAGCCCTTCAGGCCCTGCTTGTACGCGTAACGGTAGATGTCCTTGAAATCCTCGTACGGATATTCGGTGGGCACGTTCGCGGTCTTGGAAATGGACGAGTCGATCCACTTCTGTGCGGCCGCCTGGATGTCCACGTGCTCCTTCGGGCCGATGTCGTCGGCAGCCACGAAATAATCCGGCAGCTGGTTCTCGGCGTCGCCGTCGGCCGGCGTCGCGTCAGCGTTGATCAAGGCGCGGTAGGCGAGCAATTCGTAGCTCAGCACCTCGACCTTTTCCTTGGTCTTCTTGCCCTCGCGGATCACGTTGCGCGAATAGCTGTGGGCGAAGCTCGGCTCGATGCCGTTGCTGGCGTTGTTGGCCAGCGACAGCGAGATCGTGCCGGTGGGGGCGATCGAGCTGTGGTGGGTGAAGCGCGCGCCGGTCTCGGCCAACCGCTCGACCAGCTCCGGCGCCACCGTGGCGACGCGCTGCATGTAGCGCGAGTACTTCGCATGCAGTACGCGGCCGGGGACGGAATCGCCGACCTGGTAGCCGTCGGCGGCCATCTCCGGGCGCTTGCGCAGCATCTCGCCGGTCACCTTGAACTCCTGCGCGAGGATCGGCGCCGGACCTTTTTCCTGTGCCAGCTCCAGCGCCGTTTCCCAGCCGGCCAGCGCCATCTCCCGCGACACCTGCTCGGTGAAGGCGACGGCCTCGGCACTGCCGTAGCGGTGCTTGAGCATGGTCAGGGTCGAGCCCAGGCCGAGGAAGCCCATGCCATGCCGGCGCTTGGAGAGGATCTCGTCGCGCTGCTGCGCCAGCGGCAGGCCGTTGATCTCCACCACGTTGTCCAGCATGCGCGTGAACACCTTCACCACCGCGCGATATTCGTCCCAGTCGAAGCGGGCCTTCGGACCAAACGGATCACGCACGAACGTCGTCAGGTTGATCGAGCCCAGCAGGCAGGAACCGTACGGCGGCAACGGCTGCTCGCCGCAGGGGTTGGTGGCGCGGATGTGCTCGCACCACCAGTTGTTGTTCATCTCGTTGACCCGGTCGATCAGGATGAAGCCTGGCTCGGCGTAGTCGTAGGTGGAGACCATGATCAGGTCCCACAGATGCCGCGCGCGCACCGTGCGGTAGATCTTGCATGCAACCAGGCCATCCTCACGGGCAATGTAGTTTTCGTGCGTCGGCCACTCGCGCCACACCACCTTGGCCGGATCGGCCAGGTCGATCTCGTCGCGCTCCTTGACGTGCACCGGGAATACCAGCGGCCAGTCGGCATCGGCCTCCACCGCCTGCATGAAGCCGTCGGTGATCAGCAGGCTGAGGTTGAACTGGCGCAGCCGACCGTCCTCGCGCTTGACGCGGATGAATTCCTTGACGTCGGGATGGCTGATGTCGAACGTGCCCATCTGCGCCCCACGCCGACCGCCGGCCGAGGACACGGTGAAGCACATCTTGTCGAAGATGTCCATGAACGAGAGCGGGCCCGAGGTGTAGGCGCCGGCCCCCGAGACGTAGGCGCCACGTGGGCGCAGCGTGCTGAACTCGTAGCCGATGCCGCAACCGGCCTTCAGGGTCAGGCCGGCCTCGTGGACCTTGTCCAGGATATTGTCCATCGAGTCGCGGATGGTGCCCGAGACCGTGCAGTTGATGGTGGAGGTGGCCGGCTTGTGCGCCAGCGCACCCGCGTTCGAGGTGATGCGGCCGGCGGGGATCGCGCCGCGGCGCAGCGCCCAGAAAAAGCGCTGGTGCCAGTGCTCGCGCAGTTCCGGGGTGGCCTCCACCTCGGACAAGGCACGCGCCACGCGCTGCCAGGTCTCCTCCACCGTATGGTCTACCGGGACGCCAGCCTTGTCCTTGAGCCGGTACTTCTTGTCCCAGATGTCGTATGAGGCGGGCTGCAATGGGATTTCCATTGCCGCACCGCGCCCCGGCAGCGGTGTGACATCCGGAGAGGTGATCGGCACGCGGACTGTACTCATTGGATTGGCTGACCTCCGGGTGCTCTGCTGGCCCCGTTGCGGTGGTTGGAACATGGCGACCTGGCCTGCAGTGGCCGACGCGGACCGGGCATCGCCCCCCTGGAGCCTCGCCACGGCAACGATCACCAGATTTTGTTGAAGAATTCGGTCACGAACACAAGATATTGTGTACAGCGACAGGGTGCCTAGTTAACCCCGGGCAGCCGACAATGTAAAGTAGCAGCGCAGCAGTCAGCAATGGCCGGCGCGGAACCTGTCGCGGCGGGTGCAGTCGAAACCCGTGCCTGGCGGTCCATCCGCCGCCGCGACAGACGAATCCAGGCATGCCGGCGGCGACGCGCTGCCTGCGCGGCAACGTTTGAGGACTGCGCCCCGCACGCGGGCCGGCCCCGTCACCCCCCCACCGGAGATTGCCATGCCCGACCGAACAGCACGCCTTGCGCTTGGCCTGATCGCAAGCCTGGGCTTGCTGCTGCCCGGTCCCTGGCCGTCCCAGGCGGCGGCAGCCGCCTTGCCGGCCGCCGTCGATGGTCAGCCCATGCCATCCCTGGCGCCCATGCTGGAGCACGTCACGCCGGCGGTGGTGAACATCTCCACCAAGACCCGGGTGCAGGTACCGGAGCGCTATTTCGACGACCCGATGATGCGGCAGTTCTTTGGCTTGCCGCCTGCCCCGCGCGAGCGCGTCGAGCAGAGCCTGGGCTCGGGCGTGATCGTGGATGCCGCCAAGGGCTACGTGCTGACCAACAACCACGTCGTGGCGGGCGCCGACGACATCAGCGTGACCCTGCAGGACGGCCGCAGCTTCAAGGGCAAGCTGGTCGGCACCGATCCCGACACCGACGTGGCCGTGGTGCAGATCCCGGCGGAAAACCTGCATGCGCTGCCGTTGGCCGACTCCTCCAAGCTGCGCGTGGGCGACTACGTGGTGGCCGTGGGCGAGCCGTTTGGCCTGAGCGAGACGGTCACCGCCGGCATCGTCTCGGCGTTGGGGCGCTCCGGCCTCGGGCGCGGTGCGGGAGGCTCGGGCGGTTACCAGAACTTCATCCAGACCGACGCCTCGATCAACCCGGGCAACTCAGGCGGCGCACTCGTCAACCTGCGCGGTGAGCTGGTCGGCATCAACTCGATGATCTTCTCGCCATCCGGCGGCAACGTCGGCATCGGCTTTGCCATCCCCAGCAACCTCGCGGGCGAAGTCATGGCGCAGCTCATCGCCCATGGCAAGGTCCAGCGCGGCAGCCTGGGGCTGCAGGTGCAGGCCATCACGCCACGCATCGCCCAACTGCTCAAGCTGGCCAACCGCAACGGCATCGTCGTCACCGGGGTCAGCGCGGACTCGCCGGCGGCGCGGGCAGGCCTGCAGCCGGGCGACGTGCTGACCACGCTGAACGGCAAGCCGCTGCACGGCGTCGACGAACTGCGCAACGCCGAGGGCCTGCTTCCCGTCGGCAGCACGGTGCAGCTCGGCGTGCTGCGCGACGGCAAGTTGCGCGAGGTCGGCACGAAACTGGAAGTGGAGAAACTGGCCACGCTCGACGGTGGCCAGCTCGATCCGCGCCTGCAGGGCGTACGCTTCACCGAGCTCAGCCAGAGCCAGCGTGGCCAGGGCATGTACGGGGTCGCGATCAGCGCCGTGCAAAGCGGCAGCCGTGCCGCCAACGCCGGCCTCACCGCGAATGACGTGCTGATCGGCATCGGCAACCAACGCATCACCAGCCTGCGCATGCTGCGCGGCCTGGCCGGCACCCACCTGCGCCAGCTGGTGCTGGTGGTGGCCGATGCCGACGGCAATACGCGCTACGTACTGCTGCAATGACACACCTGGGCCGGCGCCACGTCGGCCGCAGGTGCCAGATCCGCGACCATGGCCTATCCTATGACGCACTGATACCGACATGGCTGTCACACACCCTGTGCACGAAGCACCGCTTAATTCCATGATCGAAGGTTCGTGTCCGCCATGTCCGTTCGCTCCGCCACCCTGATCTCCACCGTCCTCGTCGGGCTCTGCCTCGGCGCACCGACCCTCGCCACCGGCAGCCACCCAGCCAAGAAGGCCTCCCATTCCGCCACGCCGGCGAAGACCACACTGGTCTGGCGCGGCGACGTGGCGTCCGGGACCATCGTCTTCGACGAACTCGCCCGGGCGTGGGAACGGGCCGGACACGGCAAGATCGAACTGCAACCCTTCAATACCGCATCGGGCATCGATGCCGTGGCCAGCGGCCAGGCCGACCTCGGCGGCAGCGCCCGCGCCGGCAGTGCCAGCCCCGAGGACCAGAACCTCACCTTCACCCCCGTGGCCTGGGACGCCCTGGTCATCGTCACCCAGTCCGGCAACCCGGTCAGCAACCTCACCCTGCAGCAGGTGCACGACATCTACTACGGCAAGATCGGCAACTGGGCCGAGGTGGGCGGCAAATCGGCACCGATCGACGTCTATGCCGTAGCCAGCCCCAAGGACGGGATCGAATACAGCCTGCGCAGCCTGCTGTTCGGGCGCGGCACGCAGCCAGTCGCCGCGCCACGCCTGTATGTCAACACGCACATGCTGGAGAAGGGCATCGAGATCAACACCAATGGGCTGGGCGTGGACACCCTCGCTGACATCCGCGGCAAGCCAAAGCTGAAGGCCTTGTCGATCGACGGCATCGTCCCGAGCGCGCAGAGCATTGCCGACGGCAGCTATCCCCTGTTCACGACCCTCTATCTGGTGACCAATCCGCAAAGCAGCCGGACCGCGGAGACGCAGGCCTTCATCGACTTCGTCAACTCTCCGCCAGGCGCCGCGGCCCTGCGCCGGGGCGCCGTGCTGCCCTATGCCGATGGTGCCGCGCTGGCGACGCTGGACGCCGCACGCCGCGAACGCATCCTTGCCGCCATCGGCAAGCGCGCGCCGGTCACCGCGCCGGCCGGCGCCACCTCGGCACCATCCATTGCGACCACGGCCACCACGGCCACCTCGATCGCCGGCGCCAGCAGCACGGCCGGGCCGGCACCGGTGGCTGTCGCCGCCACGTATACAGTGGGCAAGGGCGACACCTTGTCGACCATCGCCAAGAAGCACGCGGTGCAACCCGAGCAGCTGCGCGAATGGAACCATCTCAAGAGCGACCGCCTGCAGCTCGGCCAGTCGCTGCGCATCAGCATCAACTAGGCGCTTGCGCGGCCACCGGCCGCGCCCCACCGGTTCCGCCCGCCCCGGAAAGCCGGTCTCACGTCGCGGCACCACACTGCAGGTGGGCAGCGTGGGTGCAAAGCAGGCATCATGGCCGACCTGTCAACCAGGTGACCGTCTGCCATGCATGCCTTGATCGAACGCCGCCGGCGTGCCCGCTGCATCGCCATTGAAACCACCGACCCGGCGCACCTCGGCACCACGCGCCGCAACCTGACCGCGCCGCAGCGCCGCTGCCTGGCGCAGCAGGGGTTCAGCGCCGCGGCCGGCACGTTTGCCCTGCTGCACGATGCGCGGGGCACGCTGGAGAGCGTGCTGGTGGGGGTCGACGCCCGCCGGCCTCTTGCTGCGCTGGCCGGCCTGGCGCATACCCTGCCTCCCGGCAATTACTGCCTGGCCGACACCGGCGTGCTCGCCGACCGCCACGCTGCTGCGCTCGGCTGGGCACTGGGCGCCTACCGCTACACCCGCTATCGGGTAGCCAAGCGCGAACCGGCGACGCTGGCCATCTCCGCGGTCGAGCTCGATGCCCTGCACCCGCTGCTCGACGCCAGCTTCCTGGTACGCGACCTGGTCAACACGCCAACCGAAGACCTGGGCCCCGAAGAACTCGCCACGGCGGTGAAAGCCGTGGGCGGGGAGCATCATGCCAGCACTCGCGAATGGGTAGGCGAGGGCCTGCTCAGGGCCAACTTCCCCACCATCCACGCCGTAGGGCGGGCCAGCCATCGCCAGCCACGCCTGGTGCAGCTGCAATGGGGCAAGGCCAACCATCCCAAACTGGTCCTGGTCGGTAAGGGCGTGTGCTTCGACAGCGGTGGCCTCGACCTGAAATCCGCCGCCGGCATGCGCTGGATGAAAAAGGATATGGGCGGCGCCGCACACGCGCTGGCCCTGGCCCAGCTGGTGATGCGGGCCGGCTTGCCGGTACGTCTGACCCTGCTTATCCCCGCGGTGGAAAATTCGGTCGGCGGCAGTGCGCTGCGGCCTGGTGACGTGGTGAAGACCCGCGCCGGTGTGCACGTGGAAATCGACAATACCGACGCCGAGGGCCGCCTGATCCTGTGCGATGCCCTCGCCTATGCCAGCGAGCAGCAGCCCGACCTGATCGTGGATTTCGCCACGCTCACCGGCGCCGCCCGTGTCGCGCTGGGACCGGACCTGCCGGCGCTGTTCGCCAATCGCGACGAGGTGGCCCAAGCCGTGCTTGCCGCCGGCCTCGAAGTCGACGACCCGCTGTGGCGCCTGCCGCTGTGGCAGCCGTACCGGCACATGCTGGATTCCTACCTGGCCGATTGCACCAACAGCGGCGGCGCCGGCCACGCCGGGGCGATCACCGCGGCACTGTATCTCGAACGCTTCGTCGACCCGGCCAGCGCCTGGGTGCACCTCGACACCTATGCCTGGAATGACCGTGCCCGCCCGGGCCGGCCGCAAGGCGGCGAGGCCATGGGCTTGCGTGCGCTGTTCGCCTATCTGAAGCAGCGCTACCCGCGCTGAGCCTGGCGTCAGCGCACGCTGCGGCCAGACCGGAACCCGGCAAGGAATGCCGGGCAGGTATCGGCCGATGCGCTCCCGCGATGGACGGCGGCAACGCACACCGCACCCAAAGCCGGCTCAACGGCTGGCCGGCGGTCTGGCCACTGAAGCGGCAGCGACCGGCGTCGCCGGCACCGCCATCGAAAACTTGCCCTTGTACGGCAGCGCCGCGGCCGCCAGGGCGGGATCGGCCTTGAGCATGCCGACCGCATCGAACAGGATGTGCGCGGTTTCGTCCAGCGGCACGTCCTTGGCATTCTTCGCGTCCTTTTCTTCCTTGAGCTCGCTCTTCAGGCTGCGCTCGTTCGCGTTCAGACCATCGTCGAGTGCAGCATCCTCGTCGACCAGCGCGGCATCGCTGCCGTCGATGGCCTTGTGCCGGGCGCGGAACTCGGCCTGGATCGCCTCGTCCTGCTTGCGCTCGGCTTCGCGCGTGGCGAAATTGAGCGAGATCGACTTCTTGCCGCGCACGACCTTGTACTGGGCAATCTCGTCCAGCATCAGCTTCCATGCCGGCGATGCCGCCACCCGTGCCGCGTGCAGCTCCTGCAGCCGCGGCAGGTAGGCCGAGAAATCCGCCACCGGCTGGTACGGTGCCGGTGCGATGTGCGTCCACGGCAAGGCGTTGTCATAGGTCGACTCGCCAAAGTCCTTGGCGTCGCCATTCTGCGGAAACTCGATGTCCGGCGTGACGCCACGCAGCTGGGTGGAACCACCGGTGATGCGGAAGAACTCCGCGATGGTCATCTTCAGTTCGCCGAACTGCGGCTTGCCTTCGGTGTTGTGGCTGAAACGGTCCAGGTCGACGAGGTTCTGCACCGTGCCCTTGCCAAACGTCGGCTCGCCGATGACCAGACCACGGTGATAGTCCTGCATGGCCGCGGCAAAGATCTCCGAGGCGGAGGCCGTACCGCGATTGACCAGTACCGCCAGGGGCCCGCTCCAGAGCATGCCCGGCTCGTCGTCACCCTGCACGTCGACCTGGCCGCGGGCGTCGCGCACCTGCACCACCGGCCCGGTGTCGATGAACAGGCCGGCCATGGAATCGGCCTCTGCAAGCGAGCCGCCGCCGTCGTTGCGCAGATCGACCACCACGCCCTGCACGCCGTCGGCCTTGAGCTCGACCAGCAGTTTGGCGACGTCACGCGTGGCGCTCTTGTAGTCCTTGTCACCGCGGCTGCGCGCGCTGAAGTCCGAATAGAACGAAGGCAAATCGATGATGCCGATCTTGCGCGTCACCCCGCCGTCGGTGATGTCGATGACCTTTTTCTTGGCCGCCTGCTCCTCGATGCTGACTTTCTTGCGCACCAGGGTGACGGTCTCGTGCTTGCCGTCCGGACCGGAGTCGGCAGGCAAGACCTCCAGCCGCACCGTGGTGTCCTTCTTGCCGCGGATCAGGTTGACCACGTCGTCCAGGCGCCAGCCGATCACGTCGACCATGTTGCCATTGGCACCCTGGCCGACGCCGACAATGCGATCGCCGACCTTGATCTCGCCGGACTTGGCCGCCGGCCCGCCTGGCACCAGCTCGCGAATCTGGGTGTAGTCGTCGCGCGGCTGGAGCACCGCACCGATACCCTCCAGCGACAGCTTCATGGCGATGTCGAAGTTCTCCGCCTGGCGCGGGCCGAGGTAATCGGTGTGCGGGTCGGTGGTCTCGGCGTACGCGCTCATGAAGGTCTGGAACGCGTCCTGGCTGTCGAGCTGCTTGATGCGCTCGATGTAGCCGGTGTAACGCTTCTCCAGCGTCTTGCGGATTTCCGCGTCGCTCTTGC
>Ga0209916_1000289_pt1 | contig 90472 bp, 79 predicted proteins | sample ThiBio_1000_plan_FD_183956 | JGI IMG/M metagenome (GOLD analysis project Ga0209916, IMG submission 183956) | Wastewater bioreactor microbial communities from Cape Town, South Africa - Thiocy_solids_2 (SPAdes) | ecosystem: Engineered > Bioreactor > Thiocyanate-remediating > Anaerobic-Aerobic ... | reverse complement strand
CGGCCGCGACCTCCACGCCGCAATCCCCGGCCTGACCAAGCGGCGCCTCCGCAACAGCGGCTCGCGCCTCACTTGTTACGACGGAATCCGGCTCCGAACCAGCCTGGACGACGACGCGCCGCCCCCCCCCAAGCCCGAGCGCAAGACGCCGCTGAAGGGGGGGCTGGGCGATCGCGACCCGCTCTTCCCCAGGCTTGATTCGTGAGTCGGCCGCGCGAAGGTCGACTCGATTCGACGGGACGCGCCCGAGGCGCTTGAAACCGCCGCTGGGCGAAGTACCCTTGACGATGGCGGGCCCTTTGTTCGGGCCCCGGCTCAACGCCGTCAGCGAGGTCTCCGATGCAGATTCACATCAGGACCGATAATCACGTCCACGCCGGCACCCTCGAGCGCGAGGGGATCGCCCAGCGGATTCACGACACGCTGGATCGGTTCGCCAACCAGATCACGCGGGTCGACGTCCACCTGGCCGACGTCAACGGCCCTAAGGGGGGATCCAACGACGTCCGCTGCCTCGTGGAAGTCCGCGTGGCCCACCGCGACCCGATCACCGCGAGCCACCAGGCCGGCGGTCTCGACGAAGCGTTCGTCGGCGCCCTGGAGCGGGCCTTCCGCGTGATCGAGACGTCCCTCGCCCGCCGCCACGACGCCAAGGGCCCGCAAGTCTCCGCCGGCGGCGCCCAGGTGATCTGACCGACGACGCGATCGTCGGCCCCGCGACGCCGGGGCCGACGGTTCGGCGTCGTCTCACTTCCTCATTTCTTGATCTTCCGTCGCGGCCGTCAGCCGGCCAACTCGCGGAGGCGTCGGATCAGGTCCGCGGCTTCCTCGGGCGCGAGCGCGGCGGGGTCGACGTTCCGTAGTTCGTTCAGGAGCGGGTCGGGCAGGGCGGCGAAGAGGCTCCCCTGGAGGGCGCGACCGGACTTCACCTTGCGGCGGATCGGGCCCGGTCGCTCGGGGAGGCCGGGGTCGGGGCCGTGTTGCCGCTCCAGGAACGCCAGGATCTCGCGGGCGCGGTCCAGGACCGGCACCGGCACGCCGGCCAGGCGGGCGACGTGGATGCCGTAGCTCTGGTCGGCGCCGCCGGGGGCGATCCGGTGCAGAAAGACGATCTCGCCGTCGGCCTCCCCCACCGCGACGTTGGCGTTGCGAAGCCGGGGCTTGGTCTTCTCCAGCTCGACCAACTCGTGATAGTGGGTGGCGAAGAGGGCCCGGCAGGCGACGACGTCGTGGAGGTGCTCGGCGATCGCCCAGGCCAGCGACACGCCGTCGAATGTGCTGGTCCCGCGGCCGATCTCGTCCAAAATCACCAGGCTCCGGGGGGTCGCGTTGTTGAGGATGTTGGCGGTCTCGGTCATCTCGACCATGAACGTGCTCTGCCCGCGCGACAACTCGTCGGTGGCGCCGACGCGGGCGAAGAGGCGGTCGACCACGCCGATCCGCGCCTTCCTGGCCGGCACGAACGAGCCGATCTGCGCCAGCACCGCCATGAGCGCGACCTGGCGGATGTAGGTGCTCTTGCCGGCCATGTTCGGCCCGGTGATGAGCAGGAGGTTGCCGCCTTCGTTCAGGGAGACGTCGTTGGGGACGAACTCGCCGCGGGGGAGGATCGCGTCCAAAACCGGATGGCGGCCGGCCTCGATCTCCATGACCGGCTCGGCGACGATCTCGGGCCGGCAGTAGCCCCGCCGCGCGGCCAACTCCGCCAGCCCCGCCAAGACGTCGATCCAGGCCATCGCCGCGCCGGCCTGGATCAATCTGGGGGAGTCGGCCGAGACCCGGTCGCGGAGGGCGACGAACAACTCGTATTCCAGGGCGTTGGCGCGTTCGTCGGCGTTGCGGACCTCGTTCTCGAACTCCTTCAACTCGGGGGTGTAGTAGCGCTCGGCGTTCTTGACGGTCTGCTTGCGGATGTAGTCGGCCGGCACCTCGCCGCGCTGGGCCTGGGCGTGGGAGATCTCGATGTAGTAGCCGAAGACGTTGTTGAACCCGACCTTCAAGCCGGGGATCCCGGTGCGCCTGATCTGCTCGGCCTGGTAGCGGGCGATCCACGCCTTGCCGTTTTTCGAAGCCGAGCGAAGGCGGTCCAACTCCTCGTGGAAGCCGGCGCGGATCAACCCGCCCTCCTTGATCGTCAAGGGGGGATCGTCGACCAGGGCCGACTCGATCGCCGCGCGGACCTCGGGGCAGAGTTCCAGCGCCTCCTCCAACTCGTTCAGCCGTTTCGACCGCCTGGCGGCCAGTCGCGCCTTGACCTTCGGCAACAAGGCGAGGGTGCGGGCCAGCGCGGCGAGATCGCGCGGCGTCGCGCGGGCGGTCGCCGCGCGGGCGGCGAGGCGCTCCAGATCGTGAGCCTCCTCCAGGGCGCCGCGAAGGTCGCCGCGGAGGGCGGGGTCGCGGTGAAGCTCGTCGACCGCCTCCAACCGCGCGTCGATCGCCTCGACCGAGGTCAAGGGCGCGGCGAGGCACTCCGCCAGCAGCCGCGCCCCCATCGGCGTGCAGGTCTGGTCGACGACCTGCAACAGCGAGCCCTCGCGCTTCCCCTCGCGGAGCGTCCGGGTCAGTTCCAGGCTGCGGCGGGTGGTCTCGTCCAGATGCAGGACGTCGCCGCGGCGGTAGGGGGTGAGACGGGTGATGTGGCCCAGGGCCGACTTCTGGGTCTCGCGAAGGTAGGCGGCGAGCGCGCCGGCGGCCTGAATCTCCGGGCCCCGCTCGTCGACGCCGAAGCCCTCCACGGTCGCCACGCCGAACTGGTCGAAAAGGGCCTGACGCGCCTGTTCGGCCTGGAAGTCCCACGACGGCCGGACGGTCACGGCGCCGGGTCGCGAGCGGATCGAACGCAGCCAGGGCGCGTCGACGGCCAACTCGGAGACGATCACCTCGGCGGGATCGAGCCGCGCCAGCTCGTCGGCCAGTTCATGACGGAGGAGGCTCGCGAGCGAGAAGCGGCCGGTCGACAGCTCGACCCAGGCCAGTCCCATCCTGGACCCGGACTCGACGACCGCGGCGAGGTGGTTGGCGGCGCGGGGGTCGAGCAGGCCCTCGTCGGTGAGGGTGCCGGGGGAGACGACGCGGACGACGTCGCGGCGCACCAGTCCCTTGGCCTGGCTGGCGTCCTCGACCTGTTCGCAGACCGCGGCGCGGCGGCCGGCGCGGACGATCTTGGCGAGGTAGGTCTCCAGGGCCGGGTGGGGGAAACCGGCCATGGGAACGGCCTCCTCCCCCTTGTCCTTGTCCCTGCTGGTCACGGCGATGCCCAGCAGCGCGGAGGCCTCGACGGCGTCCTCGCCGAACATCTCGTAGAAGTCGCCCATCCGAAACAGCAGCAAGGCGTCGGGGTCGCGCGCCTTCATCTCGCGATACTGCCGCATCATCGGGGTCGAGGCGTTCGCGGCCATCGGCGCTCCATCAAAGCGCGAAGGCGGCCTTCGCGCCGCCAGGGCGCGAGACCGCCTCACCGGAAGACGAGAGGGCGCGGAGGAACGCTCGCGCGCCGATCAGGGCTGGATCGGGGACGGCGACCGTCGGCCTTAGAACTTGTCGAGGGCGGTCTGCTCGTCGGCGTAAATCTCGAAGACCTGGTCGAGCCGGGTGATCCGGAAGACCTCCAGCAGGTCGGGGTGGATGCAGCAGAGCTTGAGCTTCCCCTTGACCGCGGAGACCTTCTTCTTGAGGTTGATCAGTTTGCCCAACGCGGCGCTTGAGAGATACTGGACGTTGCCGAAGTTCAACAGCAGCGACTTGTGGCCTTCGTCCTCGACCAGGCTGTAGAGCTGATCGCCGACTTCCTGGATTTGCTCGTCGGTCACGATCTTGGTGTCGACGAAGCTGACGACGGTGACGCCGTCGACGGTTTCCAGGCGGAGAAGACGACGGGGGCCTTGCGACATCGGGGAACTCCTGTCGGGGACGGAACCGCACCAGGTCGGGGACGTACTGGGGAGCGAATCGGCCGGTCCCGCGCGCGGGCCGCCGGGAACGGGGCGAAGGCTGGGGCCAGTCCCACGGAGGCCGGAAACTTGCGTTACCAAACACATTTAGCAAATACGGCCGGGGAATCAAGGGCCCGCCGTCGAAAAGCCCGGCGTTCGCGTCGGCCCTGGCGCCGCCATGACCGCGGACGACATCATACCACGCCGACGGGGGCCTCCGCCGCGCGAAAATCCGGGACGAACTTGTCGAACCGGCGAAGCGTAGTAGTATGGAGTCCGCGAGCCCGTGGTTCGGGGCCATTGACGCTCCGTCACGACGCGGCTCGTTCCTTGACGACCCGCACATGGCCTGGGGGCGCTTCGGCGCGCTGGGGTTCACGCCCCTCCCGGGCCTCCATTTTTTCTGACCGTCCCGGATTTTGGGGTCCTGAACGAATCTTCCCCCCTCGCGGGGGAAGACAGACCGCGAAGCGGTCAGATGAGCGACTGTGTTTCCGCCCGGGGTGATTCGCGATCGATTTTCCAAGGAAAACCCCAGGCTTCAACACCGTCACTCTGGTCCTTCGGACATACAAGGGGGACGACGCGCGAGGCGACCGTCGCGATTCGCGAAAACCCGTCCGGGAGGCCCTGGACGTCGACGGCGTTTTGTCTCGCCCCCCCCTCATCCGGCCCTTCGGGCCACCTTCCCCCGCGAGGGGGGAAGGCCGTTATGTCCACCACCCCCAAAATCCGTGACGGTCAGCATTTTTTCCTCCCCCGGCCATCGAGATGCATCTCCTCTATCTCGACGCCTCCGGGACTGATCGCCAGAACGACATGACCACTCAGCACTATGTGCTGGTGGGCGTGGGCATGCCCGAGGCCGCCTGGTTCGAACTCGCGCGCGGCGTCTCCGAACTCAAGCGGAAATACGCCTTCCCAGGTTCTGATCCGGACGCTTTTGAACTTCACGTCAAACAATTCGCCGTCCAGTACGAGGAACAGCGCGACGTCCCCGATGTCGAGACGCTTTCGTGGGAAGATCGACGCCGCAAGACGCTGGAGGCGCGGAGGGCGCGACTGGCGGCGGCCCCCAACGGCGAGGCGAAGGAAGCCCGCCGCAAGAAGTATCGGGGCAGCGCTCCCTACATACACCTCTCGCGGCGCGAACGTTCCCAGTTGCTCGAAGACGCCGTCGATCTCGTGTCCAGTTATCGCTCCGTGCGACTCTTCGGCGAAGCCGTCTCGAAGAAACATCCCGCGGTCGTGGAAGGACGGGTGAGTCCGGTTCGCGAGGCGTTCACGCAGGTCGTCTCACGGTTCGATCGAATGCTCCAGAATATCGCCGGGCCGAGGTTCCAAGGGGATACGACGCGGCGATTCGCGCACCATGGGCTTTTGATCCTCGATCAAGATCCGACCTCGGAGGAAATGATCGAGGGTTTATTCCGGCATTTCCGCGATCACGGCCATCCTTTCGGAATGCTCTCCCGCGTCATCGACGTTCCGTTCTTCGCCCCGAGTGTAAAGGTCGGCGGGCTCCAGGTCGCTGACGTGGTCGCATACGTCGTCAGGCGGTATTTCGACAAGGAGGCCAAGCCGGGCAGTCATGAGGACGCTCAGTTCGTAAAGCTGTTTCAGGGCTTCGATCGAGATGGATCGGGTCGTCTCCATGGCTTGAGGCACTACGTCCCGGCGAACTCGTGCCACTGTCGAGTGTGCGTGGAGCGAGGTCACGGCGCGCCGTTCGTCGATCCGGCTCGCGGGTGATCGCCGCCTCTGATGGACGAATCGGGGGGCCGGGACTCGTCCGGAAGGCGTTTCGAGCTACAATTCCAGGGAATGCAGGCCGCGATCGTCCAGTCCACCCCGCGCGGGGTCGCCGTGGACGTTTCCGACGATAAGGACCCAAGCGACATGCCAGCCGCGGTGGAGACGTTCGCGAACCAGTTCCCGGATCGCGAGTACGAGATCGAGATCACCTGTCCCGAGTTCACGGCCGTTTGTCCCAAGACGGGGCAGCCGGACTTCGGGACGATCGTCGTCGCCTACGTGCCGGCGGAGAGTTGCCTGGAACTGAAAAGCCTGAAGCTCTATCTGTTCGACTTCCGCAACCGCGGGATCTTCTACGAGCACTCCATCAACACCATCCTCGACGACCTGGTCGCCTCGTGCCGGCCGCGACGGATGACGGTGGTGGGCCTGTTCAACCCTCGCGGCGGCATGACCTCGAAAATCACGGCCCGACACGAGGCCGTCCGCTCCTGATCCGCCGCGGGCCGGGGAGGTCGCATGCGACCGGGGATCGTCACGCTCACGACCGATTTCGGGCACGAGGGGCCCTACGTCGCGGCCATGAAGGGGATCGTCCTCGGCATGACGCCGGGCGCGACGTTGGTCGACGTCTGCCACTCGATCGCGCCGCAGAACGTCCTGGAGGGGGCCTACGTCCTGGAGGGGATCGTGGACGCGTTCCCCGAGGGGACGGTCCATCTGGCGGTGGTCGACCCCGGGGTGGGGACGTCGCGGCGGATCCTGGCGGTCCAGGCCGCGGGCCAGTGGTTCGTCCTTCCCGACAACGGCCTGATCACCGGCGTCGCCCGCGCCCACGGGGTCGAAGCCGTCTGGGAGGTCGCCAACCCGAGCCTGGCCCGGCGCAAGGTCGCCCCCACGTTCCACGGTCGCGACGTCATGGCGCCGGCCGCGGCCTTTCTGGCCGGGGGAGGCGCCCCGGCGGAGTTGGGGCCGAAGGTCACGGATTACATCCTGCTGCGCAACTTCGATTTGATCCCGGTCGAGCGCGGGTGCATCGGCGAGGTGATCTTCCGCGACGCCTTCGGTAATCTGATCACCAACTTCCGGGGCGACCACGTCGCCGCCCGCGCGGCGGCGGGGTGCGTCGTCGAGGTGGGGGGGCGTCGGATCGACGGGATCGGCCGGACCTACGCCGACAGTCCGCCCGGCTCGTTGATCGCGTTGATGGGGAGCAGCGGTTGGATGGAGATCGCCGTCGTCAACGGAGACGCCGGCCGGATGCTTTCGGCGGGGCCGGGGACGACGGTCTGGCTCCGGCCCAAATCCTAACGCTCGAGGCGACGTCCCGCCGGGAACCCTTCGCCATGCCCCACTCGCCACCCCCCCCCGACGAGCCCAGTCCCCGTCGCGACGATCCGGGCCCCGCCCTCGGGCCGCGGGCCGGTCGCCGCGGGGGGCCGGGGTCGGCTTCCAGCGACGAGATCCGCGCCTTTCTCACCTCCTCGTCGCGGGGCCAGGGGAGCGAGCCGAAGTCCGACGGATCCCACGTCGGCTTCTGGGGCGTGGTCGACGTCGAGGCTCCCCTCGCGGAAAACGCGGCGCTTCCGACCAGCCTCGGCTCCGGCCTTGACGTGACCATGAAAGTGGACCTCGCCGCGACGGCCGGTCGCGGTTCGGGCGTCGTGGGTCCGGTCGCGCCGCCCCGCGACTGGGGCGGACTCTTGCTGAGAAGTTACGCGAGCGCCGTCACGCTGGGGCTTGGCTGGCTCCTCTGGAGCGGGAGGGCCGCGTCGCCGCCCGTGCCGTCCCGCGAGGCGACGCCGACGCGGCGTCGCCTCGCCGAGCCCGCGCGACCGAGCGTCGCGGCGGTCGCCCCGGCCGCGCCCCGAGTTCCGACGACCACGCTCGGCAAGCCGATCCGCGTCGGCGATTTGGAGGTGACGCCGCTGCTCGTCCTGCGTCGGAGCGTGCGGGTCGCGCGAAACCTCGGCGAGGAAATGCTGGTCCAGGAGCACTCCGACTGCCTGGCGTTGACGATCCGCGTCACGAACCAGGCGACGTCCGGAGACGCCGTCCGGCCGATCGTCGCCGCCGACCTGGCCGACGGCGACGGCTTCGCCATCGACGTCCCCTCCGGCCCTCGGATCGCCATGTTCGCCCTCGCGCCGGGGGGGGACTGGGCCGTCGAGGACCAGTCGTTTCCGGAGGCGGCGCCCGGCGAGACGGTCGACGTCGTCCTCTTGAGCGAGCCGCTGGGCGATCGGCGCCTGCCGCCGGGCATGACCTGGCGCTTCCGCGTGGCGACCGATCCGGCGCGGATGAGCCACGAGGCCCTGGGGGTGACGTTCGGCCCTAACGACCTTCCCTAGCGTCGCGAGGCGGCCCAGGCCGTCCATTCGGGGAGGCGGTCGGCCAGGTCGGCGGCGGGGCGGCGGGCGAATTTGAAGCGGTCGCCCGCGCCGAGGATCTCGGCCAGGCGGGGCAGGTCGGCGCCGAGGAGTTCGGCGACCCGAGGATCGGCCGCGAGTTCCTCGGTGGTCCGGGCGCGGAGGGTCGGGCCGAGCCTCTCGGCCAGGTCGGCCCGGAGCCGGTCGCACAGGGCCAGGAGGCGCTCCTCCGGTGGGGCGTCGTCGGCCGGCGGCGGCGGGAGACGCGACGATCGCCGGCGGCCTCGCGCCCGCCACTCCAGCCATGTCAGGGCCGCCGCCGCGGCCAGCGCGAGCGCCGGCGAGGCCCACGCGCTCCAGCCGTCGCCGTCCCACGGTTCCGGGCCGAGGTTGGGACGTGGAGGAACGAGGATCTCGGGCGTCGCGGTCTCGGTCGGCGGCGACGGCTGGTTCACGGCCGCCTCCGACGGGCGGCGCGGCGCTCGAAGACGTCCATGAGGGTTTGAAGGGGGTCGATCTCGGTGGACATGTCGTGGCCGTCGATCCCGGTGGCGACGCACCAGCGCGCGAAGCCGCGGCGGCGCTCCTCGGCGCGGCGGGCGTAGGCGTCGCGACCGCGGCCGCGGCGGGTGTCGACGAGGCGGACGGCGTCGGTCTCGGCGTCGCGAACCGCCAGCAGGCCGACGTCCGGCAGCCGTCGCTCCAGCGGGTCGACGACCCGGACGGCGACGACGTCGCGGCGGCGGGCGATCCGTCGCCAGGGGGCGACCGGCTCGTCGAGGAAGTCGCCCAGCACCACCAGCATCGACCGTCGCGAGACGCGCCGCAGTCGGGGGAGGGCCGTTTGAAGGGAGGTGCCGCGCGAGGTCGTCGGCGCCGCCGCCAGCGCCCGGACGATCTGGGCGAGATGGCGCGCGCCTCCGGCGGCCGGGATCTCCAACTCGATCTTGTCGCTGACCAAAAGCAGGCCGACGCGGTCGCCGTTGTGGACCGCGGCGGTGGCCAGCAGCGCCGCGGCCTGCGCCGCGCGATCGGCCTTGGTCCGCGGCTCGCGGCCGAACCGCATGCTGGCGGAGACGTCGACGATCAGCCAGAGGACGAGGGCGCGTTCCTCGACGTACCTCCGGACGAACGGTCGGCCCTGGCGGGCGGTGACGTTCCAGTCCAGGTGGCGGACGTCGTCGCCGGGCTCGTAGGCGCGCAGCTCGGCGAAGGTCAGGCCCTCGCCGGGTCGGGCGCCGTGATAGGCTCCGGCGAGCCGTTGCACGCTCTCCGGTCGGACTCGGAAGCGGAGCCGACGCGCCCGCCGGATGACGGCCGCGGCGTCGAACTCGCGGCGCTCGGGTTCCCGAGGCGGTCGTCGGCGGAACGGCCAGAACATGGGCGGCTCCCGTTCCGAGTCACGCTTCGGCCAGGCTCGGCGTCCCACGGAGTTCGGCGACCGGCTCGGGCCTGCACGATTCGATCGCCAGGCGGATCGAGACTTCCCAGCGTCCCGACTCGTCGCCGACGACGCGCCAGTGGGGGATCACGGCCGAGGACTGGTAGACGCCCTCGAAGCCTCCCTCGCTCTGGCTGACGGTCTCCACCGGCAGGCACCAGAGGCCGGCGGGCTTCGACCAGGAGAGGCCGACGGCCAGGTCGAGCCATTCGTCGGAAAGGCGCAGGCCCTCCGTGTCGGGCCGGTCGACGCGGGCGTCGAGCATCCCCAGGCGTTCGCCGTCGGGGGTCGAGTAATAGCGGTCGTCGGCGTGCCCGGCCATGCCCGCGAGGTTGATCTCGACGCCGAAGTGGAGCCGGGCGTCGGCGGGGATCTCCTCGATCTCGTATCGGATTTCCAGGCGCGGCGAGCCGGCGGCGGCCTCCACCGTCTTGCGGACCTTGATCGGCCGGCCGTCGGCGACTCCCGGCCGCTCCATCGTCAGGCAGACGCGCTTCCCCTCGCGTTTGACGCGGGCGAGGTAGGCCCCGGCCACGAAGTCGCCGCGCTCGACGTCGCGCCGGGCGGCCAGGTCGTCGAGCGTGACGTCCGACGGGTAGAAGTGGTCGACGAACGCCTTGCGGGGGTGGTCGTCGTAGACGATGCGGTCGTCCAGGTCGTCGTGCTTGAGCACGACGCGGGCGTCGCCCTCCGTCCGGGAGGCGCCGTGTTCGGAGGAGCCGCGGGCGCGGATCGTGTCGAGGATGGTCTGATGGTAGGACTCGGGGCGGCGGTCGAGCGTCGCCAGCAGGTTCACGCCGGTCCCGCGCGCGTCCAGTTCGTAGAGGTGCCCTCCTTGGGCAGGACGGAGGAAGGCGACGAAGCGATCGTTTTCGATCCGGACCTCCTGGCGGGCGTCGAGGTTGAAGTCGCCGACCTCGAGTTCCACCCTGGGGCCGGTCTTCCCCTCGGCCTCGTCGAGCGCCTCGTGGCAGGCGACGAGGGCCTGATAGATCGCGCCTCGGAGGTGCGGCAGGTAGAGCCCGCCGAACGCGCCGTGCCAGTAGGGGCAGTTGCACTGGCCGCGATAGAGTTCCCGGCGCGCGGCCTCCAGGTAGTCCGGGTCGGCGTCGGGACGGGCGGCGACCGCGGCGAGCCGTTTGGAGAGGCCGAGCATCCGGCAGTACATCTCGTCGCTTTCGGGGTAGCGCGCCTTGAAGTTCCGCCAGGAGCCGCCGGCGCGGACGAACGGCTTGAGTTCGGCCGAGCGGTCGTGCTGGCGGATCAAGCGGGCGGCTTCCTCGTAGGCCCGCCGCCGAGCGGGGGGGAGGGCCCATTCGGTCATCTCGCGGTAGGAGCCGTCGGAGATGTAGATTTTGTCCAGGGGGAGCGTGGAGTCCACCGTCCGGCCCAGGGTGGTGGAGGCCAGCCACTCCTTGTTGCCGACGATCATGTCGCAGAAGCGGGCGAGCCAGCCGTGGGTGTAGACGTGTTTGTACGTCTCGGGCCAGGAGCCGAACTTCTCGCCGTCGTCGGCGAAGACGACCGTCGCGCCGGGGCGGCGGGCGGCGAGGTCGCGAAGGAACTCGTAGGTGGCGTGCGGCTCCTGGAACGGGATCGTGTAGCGGAGCGTCTCGGCGCCGGGGAAGATCTTCAGCAGCCGGCCCTCGTCCTCGGTCAGGTAGTAGCCGAAGAGGTCGTCGCCGGAGACCCCGGCGCGTTCGAAGTGGAAGTCGTCGAGCACGGTGTACTCGACGCCGGCCTCGGCGAACGCCGAGACCAGGTGTTGCTCCCAGACCCGCTCCGGCGTCCACGCGCCTCGGACCTTCGCCCCCAGGACTTCCTGGACGTAGGCCGAGAACGACCGGATCTGCCCGACGCGGTCGGCGTGGGGGATCATGGTCATGATCGGCTCGAAGTAGCCGCCGCCGAGGATCTCCACCCGACCCGCCTCGACCAGGGCGCGGACCCGCGCGACGTAATCCGGCTTGCGGTCGACCAGCCATTCCAGCAGGGGGCCGGAGGTATGCAGGCAGAAGCCGATCTCCGGGTAGCGCTCCAGCACCTCCAGGAACGGCAGGTAGCTGTCGCGATAGGCGGCCTCGAAGACCTCCTCGAAGTTCCCCACCGGCTGGTGGTCGTGCAGCGCCAGGATCAGACGCAGGTTCGACATCGGTCGGCCTCGGTGCGGAAAGGGACGCGGGACGTTCCCCGGACTGGGCGCGGCCGTTCGGGCGGCGCGCCGCGCGTTCCGAAAAATCCGACCGTCGCGGATTTTGGGGGTTTGAACGAGTCTTCCCCCCTCGCGAGGGAAGCCGGACCGCGCGGCGGTCAGATGAGGGGGGTGACATGCGAGAGGCCGTCGATATTCGCGAAAGCCCGTCCGACCGGCTCGGGTTCTCAACGGCCCTCTTGCTCGTCCTCCCCCTCGTCCGGCCCTTCGGGCCACCTTCCCCCGCGAGGGGGGAAGGCCGTTACGATCGCCCCCCGAAATCCGTTACGGTCAGCGAAAAATCTCCAATCGGCGTCGATCAGGGGGTCCCGGACGCGATCGGCTGGGGCCGGCCCGCGACGCGCTCCGGGGTCGGGGCGAGGGTCGGACAGGTCGCCTCCGCCTCGCGCAGGAAGGCCGCGGCTTGCTCGGGGGGGACCGGGTTGATGTAGAATCCCGAGCCCCACTCGAACCCCGCGATCTTGGTCAACCGGGGGATCACCTCGATATGCCAATGATAGTGCGGCAGTTCGGAATGGTCAAAGGGGGCCGTGTGGACGATGTAGTTGTACGACGGCGAATCGAGCGCCTGCTCCAGCTTGCCGAGCACCTGGTGCAGGACGTGGCCCAGGTCGTGGACCGCCGGGCCGCCGACGTTCTCGAAGTGGCTCTCGTGGGCCTTGGGGACGATCCAGGTCTCGAACGGGAAGCGGCTGGCGTAGGGGCAGAAGGCGGTGAAGAAGGGGGTATCCATGACCACCCGTTTCTCGGCGCCGGTTTCCTGTCGGACCATGTCGCAATAGATGCAGCGGCCGCGGTAGTTGTAGAACTCAAGCGCGCCGGTCATCTCCTCCCAGACGGAGATCGGCACGATGGGGGTGACGATGAGCTGGCTGTGGGCGTGTTCCAGGCTGGCGCCGGCGTTCTCGCCGACGTTCTTGAACAGCATGCCGTGGACCATCCGGCGGTCGCGCTTCAGGTCGACCAGGCGGTCGCGGTAGACCCACAGCACGTCGCGGACGGCCGCTTCCGGCAGCGTGGCCGCGGTGACGTGGTGCGCCGGGCTCTCGATGATGACCTCGTGCGCGCCGACGCCGGCCATCTGGTCGTACATGCCGTCGCCGCGCTTCTCCAGTTCGCCCTCGATCTGCAAGGCGGGGAAGCGGTTGGGGACGACCCGGACCCGCCAGCCGGGGCCGTTGGGGCCGCCGTGGTCGCGGTAGGCGAGGATCTCCGGCGGGGTCATCCCCTCGTTCCCCTCGCAGAACGGGCAGACCTTCGTCGGCGTCGCCGCCGGCTTGACCTTGAAGTCGTGGGGCCGTCGCGCCCGTTCGTGGGCGATGATGACCCAGCGGCCGACGATCGGGTCCTTTCGAAGCTCGGGCATCCCCGTCCCCCCTTTCGCATCCCGCGCCGGGCGGTCGCCGGTTGGTCGAAATCCCTTACACTTGCCACATGATCCGTTCGAAGTCCGCGGAGGGCGTCGTCAGCTCGAAGACCCCCTCGCGGGGGGCGCGGTCGAGGCTGGATTCGCCCTGGACCAACTCGACGTAGAAGCGGATCGGGTCGCCCGGCTTCAGGTCGAGGCGGTCGAAGGGGACCGACATCTCCAGGATCGGCCCGCACGCGGCCGAGACGGTCGCGCCGTTGACCGTGGGGTGGCCGGCGTGGTTCAGGTAGCCGACCGGCCGCGGCCGCGACGGCGCGACCACGATCACCTCGCGCTCGGCCGGGTCGACGAATCCGATCCGGAGGTGGTCGACGCTCGCCAGGCGTTCGTCGGCCCGGCCTCCGGCGGCGTCGACCCGCACGAGGAACCGTTCGGCGTCGAAGCCGAACCAGACGGCGTGCATCAAGCCCTGAGTCACCAGGGTCATGGTGCCGCGGTCGTTGCCGCAGAGGTAGCGGGCGCCGTCGATCCACTCGAAGTAGGTCGAGCGGCCGTCGATCTTGACGTTCAGGAAGCTCCGGGGTTGCTCGGTGAGCGTCCGGGGCGCGGCGGCCCTGGAGATCGGCTCGAAAAGCGTTCCCGGCGGGTCGCAGCCCAAAAAGGCGTAGACGTTCCGCAGGTGCTTGCGGAAGAGGTGGTCGAAAAGCGCGTCCTGGGCGCAGGAGTGGTCGTCGCCGTACCACCAGAACCAGTCGGAGCCCTCGGCGATGTAGATCTCCTCCCAGGCGCGGGCGAGGCTGGCGGCGTCGTGGCGGCCGGAGTCCTGCTCGCGGACGAGGAATTCGCGGGTCTGGTGCAGGGCGTCCCAGCCGGCGTTGTCCTCGGAGTGGCCGATCCAGATCGCGAAATTATGGCTGATCCAACTGCCGGCGAAGAGGCGTTGGAGGGTGTCGGCCGGCGGGTTTTCGCGGAGGTGCTCGCCGACCTTCACCGGCTTGATCCGAGGGTCGCGGACGGCCCCCTGGTAGAGCGAGCGGAGGAACGAGACGCCGCCGTCGGGGTAGTATTCCCAGCAGTTCTCGCCGTCGAGGACGACGGGGACGACGGTCGCCTGGTCGCCGCGGCAGGCGTCGCCGATCGCGTGGATCTTGGCGAGGAAGTCGCCTGCGGCGACCGGGCCGGGGCTGCGCTGGTAGTGGAAGCCGACCTGGTCGGACATCGAGTGGTCGCGGAAGACGATCCCGAGCCTGGCGTCCCCCTCCTGGACGCTCCAGCCGCGGTAGAGCAGTTCGGGCCGTCGAACGTGGCCGCGGCCGTCGCGACCGACGAGGCCGCCGGTGGAGCAGCCGAGGATCTCCTCGTCGGTGGCGATCCACTCGATGCCGTGGCGAGCCAGCAGCGGAACGAGCGCCTGGCAGACCGAGCCCTCGCTGGGCCACATCCCCCGCGGCGGCGCGCCGAAGCGCCGCGCATGACTCTCCACGGCGCGGCGGACGTGGACCTCGGCGTCCTCGGGATAGCCCTCGCGGTAGGCCGGCAGGGCGACCTCGGGCATGGCCTCGCGCGCCAGCTTCTTATCCAGAAGCAAGGGGAGGATGGGGTGGTAATACGGCGTGGTCGTCAGTTCCACCTGGCCGCGTTCCGCCAGCTTGCGGTGGATCGGCACGACGCGGGCGAGCAACTCCATCTGCTTCGCCAGCAGCCACTGCTTGTCTTCCTCGGAGTAGTCCCGGCCGCGGGCCTTGAACTCGGCCAGTTCGGGATCCTTCTCGAAGAGCAGGGGGTGGAACCACGTCAGGTTCGACCAGACCTGAAGGTCGCGGACGTCGCGGGGGCGGAACCGGGTCCGCGCCTGCTCGGCCGTCTGCCGCCAGGCCGAGCGCGTCATGTACAGCTCGTGATAGCGCGGGTGGGGCCGGATCATGGTGTCTTCCGACGCCATGAAGAAGTTGTCGAGCAGGAAATACGTGTCGTCGCGGCTGAGCCCGTCGGCGGGCAGGCGCGAGACGCTCAGGTGGCGGTCGCTCGCGCCGGCGACGTAGGCGTCGAGCTGATGCAGCAGGCTGGGGACGAGGTTGATCGTGCAGTGGAACTCGGGGACCTCCTCCAGGTGGAGGGCCATGCCCAGGTAGTCCTTGGTCGCGTGCAGGCGGACCCACGGCATGGGGTTCTCGCCGGTCGCGTCGTCCGGATAGTAAGGCTGGTGTTGATGCCACATCAAGGCCAGCGCGACTTGCGACATCCCGCGATCCCTCGCCAATGACCGACTCGATCCGCTCCATCCCGTCCCTGGGACGCGGCCACTCTACCCTTAGCTCGGAACCGGCGACAGGCGACTTGAAGCGATCCCGCCGGATCACGCCGGAACGGCGGCGGCGGGGTCATCCTGGGCAAGATGCGGCCGGCCGCGCCGGGCGATCTCGCGATAGACCTCGACGTACTTCCGGGCCGACCGATCCCACGACCAGTCGGTGGACATGCCGGCGCGCGCCAGCTTCCTCCAGACGTTGCGGTCGCGCCAGACGTCGAGGACGCGGACGAGCGCCTCCCAGAGCGCCGCGGGGGTGGGCTGGCGGAAGACGAAGCCGGTGGCGGAGCCGTCGGCCAGCGATCGGGGCGTCAGGTCGACGACGGTGTCGACCAGGCCCCCCGTGGCGTGGACGACCGGGACGGTCCCGTGAGCCAGGCTGTAGAGTTGGTTCAGCCCGCAGGGCTCGAAGAGGCTCGGCATCAAGAAGACGTCGGCCCCGGCCTCGATCTGGTGCGCCAGTTCGTCGGAGAACCCCAGGTGGGCCCAGACTTTTTGGGGGTATCGAGCCGCGAGCCCTTCGAGCAGGTCGTGGTACTTGGGGTGGCCGGTCCCCAGGACGACGAGTTGGACGTCCTCCTGGAGAAAGCGGTCGGCGACCTCGGCGAGCAGGTCCCAGCCTTTCTGGGGGTCGAGCCGGCCGATCTGGGCGAACAGGGGGACGTCGGGGCGGACGGGGAGCCCGGCGCGTTCTTGAAGCCACGCCTTGCACGCCGCCTTGCCGACGGCCGCGGTGTCGACGTCGTAGCGTTCCGCCAGCATCGACTCGCGCGACGGCGACCACGCCCCCACGTCGATGCCGTTAACGATCCCTCGCAAATCGGCCCGGCGCTCTCGGAGCAGGCCGTCCAGCCCGGCCCCCTGGCGCTGGGTCTGGATCTCCTTGGCGTAGGTCGGGCTGACGGTCGTGAGCAGGTCGGCGAAGACGAGCCCGGCCTTCAGGAAGCTGAGTTTGCCGTGGAATTCCAGTTCCCGGTGGTTGAACAGGCTCCAGGGGAGTCTGGTGACGGGAAGGTCCCAGTGCCAGAACAGCCCCTGATACGCCAGGTTGTGGACGGTGAGCAGACTGCCGGGGGCGGTCGGGCCGAAGGCGTCGGCATAGAGCGTCTTGAGGTAGACCGGGATCAGGCCCGTCTGCCAGTCGTTGCAGTGGAGGACGTCCGGCCGCAAGCCCAGGGCGGCGGTCGCCTCCAGCACGGCTCGTTGGAAGAAGACGAACCGCTCGCAGTTGTCGTCGAAGTCGTGCCCGAGGTTGCCGTAGAAGCCGTCGCGGTCGAAGTAGGCCGGCTGATCGACCAGGTAGACGGGGACTTCCGATCCGGGGACGCGGCTCTCGAAGACGTGCCCGCGGATCGTGGCGGAGCCGACCGGCACGTCGATCGACACGCCGGTGCCGACCAGTTCCGTCCCCTGATCCCAGGCCTTGCGGTAGCAGGGGATGAAAAGGGCCGTTTGGTGGCCGAGTTCGGCGACGGCCCGGGGCAGGGCCCCCGCGACGTCGGCGAGCCCCCCCGTCTTGGCGAACGGCACGGCCTCCGAGGCGACGAAGACGATGTTCACGGCGCGTCGGTCCTCGCGGAAGCCCAGGAGAGAGCCCCGGGCGGCCGCGCGGCGCCGGGGAGTTCTTTTCTGGCCGTCACGGATTTCGGGGGCCTGAACGGTCTTCCCCCCTCGCGGGGGAAGACAGACCGCGAAGCGGTCAGATGAGGGGGACGACGCGCAAGAAGCCCGTCGACGTCCGCAAGCCCTCCCGAACGGCTTGGGATTGCAACGGCCGTCTTGCTCGTCGTCCCCCTCATCCGGCCCTTCGGGCCACCTTCCCCCGCGAGGGGGGAAGGCCGTTCAGGCCCTCGAAATCCGTGACGGTCAGGTTCTTTCCAGTCGGGGCCCCGCCGGGAGGCGGCCGACCCGTCACATCCATGTTAGAACAGCCGGCCGGATCTCACAACCGCGCATCGGTTTCCCAATCTATCCCGCCCGCCTCACTTACCGGAAGCCTTCGAGCCGCCGGCGAAAAGCTCCAACTCCGCGACGACGGCCCGGTGGTCGGAGGGGTAGGGGCTGACGACGACGTCGGCGGACTCGGCCGCCTCGCCGACGATCCGAACCGACTTGACCGCCGCGGCCGGGTCGGCGACCCCGCCGACGAAGACGAAGTCGATGCGGTCGTGATGGTCCTTGGGGTCGTCGGGTTTGGTCGTGGGGGTCCAGGTCAGGCCGGGGGTTTTCACCGGGTCGGGATGGACGACGCGGAAGGAGTCGACCAGCCCCGCGTTCATGACCGCCTTGGTCGTGGGCCATTCCACCTTGAGGGGGTGGAGCTTGGCGACGGCGGCGGCCTCGGTCCAGTCCAGGCACGACGGCTCGTTGAAGTCGCCGGTGACGGTCACGGGGAAGCCGTCGGCGGCGACGGCCTTCAACTCCGCGAGCATCCCGGCGACCTCGTCGCCGCGCGTCTCGCGCGCGGACTGGACCGCCTCGGCCTCGGTGGCGACGAAGGGGGCGTCGCCGTAGGGGATCTTGAGGAGTTGGTACGGTTGATACGGCGTGTACATGAAGTGGGCGTTGAAGGCGTACATCTCGCGGCCGGAGGGCGTCCTCAGCTTGACGCCCCACTTCTTCGGCGTGTGGCCGACGATCTCGAACCGGCTGGCGACCCCGGTCGAACCCCCCTGGTCGAGATAACGCCACCCCAGGCGTTTGGCGATCTCGGCGCCGTGGTCCGGACGCGGTTCCCCTTTCGGCGCGGACCCGCTCGTCTCCTGGAAGCCGACGACGTCGGCCCCCGATCGCTTGACGACCTCGACGGAGCGGTCGAGCGACTGCTTGCCCGCGTCGCCTCCCACCCAGAGGTTGAAGGAGAGCACGCGCACGACCTCCGGCGCGTCCTCCGCGGCGACGGCGAGCGCGGGGAGATCGGTCAGAACGACGCACAACGCCGACGCGAGCGCCAGCGCCGAATAGGGTTTGCTCATCGCTTGTCTCCAGCCCCGGCCCTCGTCAGACGGCGCGAAGCCTTCGCGTCCAGATTTCCGGAGTGGCCTGGATCTCGTCGAGGAAGCGCGCGGCGATGGCGGGGATGGGATGGACGCCCTGTTCCCACGCCCGCACCGTCTTGACGCTCACCCCCAGGAACTTCGCCAGAAGCGATTGACTCGCGCCAAGCTTCCGTCGAACTTGCTTCACGTCGTCGGCCGTGTACTCGTGGGGCTCCAGGTCGAAAACCACCGTGCGCGCCGTGTAACGGGCGCCGGCGGCCTTCCCCGACTCGACGTGATTAAGGAAGCCTTCGAGGCTGGCGATCAGATCGTCGCCGAAGGCCGAGCGTTTCTCATTCGTCATCTCTCGACATCCCCCTGCTGGGTGACGTGAAATGATAAAGAATGAGGCGAGCCTCCGTCAAACCGGATGCCGGGGGCCGGCGGCGAGGGGGCGGGGGTCGACGGAGGGGTCGTCGGCGCGGTAGTCCCTCAAGACCCAGCGGCGGAACCGCTCGGGCGCGTGGGGGAGGTTCTCGGATTTCAGCCAGGCGGCGTATTCGTCGATCGGCTCGTGCAGGCGCTGGGTGCCCAGGATCGGGAAGTGGCCGTGGAGGATCGTGAAGCCGGCCATCGCCTCCTCGGGGGGGAGCCCCAGGATCGTCAGGTTGTAGACGACGGTCGCCAGGCCCGTTCGATCGGCCCCCGCGCGGCAGTGGATCAACACCGGCGGTCGGGCGGCGGCCAGGACGTCGATCAAGAGCAGTAGCTCGCGCCGGGTCGGGCGTCGCACGCCGCTCAGGGGAAGGTCGTAGAAGTCGACGCCGGACTCGCGCGCGCCCTGGACCTCTCGGACGTACCAGCTTTGGGACGCCTCGCCGCCGCGGAGGTTGAGGATCGAGCCCAGCTTGTAATCGGCGATCACGCCGGCGGTCCAGCCGCCGGGGGTCGACGACCGGTACGCCCGCCCCGGAGCGATCACGCCGAAGTTCAGGGTGACGTAAGGCCGAACCGCCAACGCTCCGAGGAACAGCGCGACCGCCGCCGTCGCGAACCACGCCCAGCGGCGGAGGCGACGGGGCGGGCGCGGCGTCGGCGCGGCGTCGGTCGAGGCGGGTCCGTTTGTCGAGCGTCCGGGGATTCTCAAGGCGGGCCTCGTCCCTTCGTCACGGAAAGCGTCGCGGCGCATCTTGATCGGCGGTCGCGGCCGGGTCAACCCGATTCGACGACGAAGGCGGTCGCGAGTCGGGACGACGGGCGTCCGGGCTCGCGACCGCCGATGGTCGCGTCAGACCGTCAGATCGGTCATCGGGCGCCGGGCTGGGTCAACAGCGAAGGGTTCGTCGTCGCCGCGCTGGTCCCTCCCAGGCCGCGGGCGCCGAGTCGGGCGTAGTCGATGCTTCGGATCGTGAAGGTCATCTGGAGCATCGAGTTGATGACCGTCTGGAACGGCGCCGCCAGGCGGTCGAGGAAGATCGTCGTGCGGACGATCGGGTCGCGGTAGACGACGATGCGGTCGCCGGGCATCAGTTGGTAGTTGGTGGTCGGGTCGCCGGCGCTCGTGATCGCGGCGAGGTTCACCGGCAAGAGTTGCTCGCAACAGGCGCCCGCCGGGGCCGGACGGACCAATCGGATGTTCTGGGGCGCGGCGGTCGGCATCAGGCCGCCGGCGTACTGGATGGCGTCGAGCACCGTCTCGTTGCCGGTGATCGGCAGCTTGCCGGGGCTGGCGACGTCGCCCAGGACGTAGTAGTTCTTGCTGTTGTAGGCCGTCACGTCCACGAAGACCCGATCCGAGTCCTTGGGATCGATCTCGATCGGCTTGCCGGTCTTGGGATCGACGTCCCAGAGGCCGAGCAACTCGTCGGTGAGGTACTTCCGCAGGTGGAGGACGACCTTCTCCTTCACCTCGGGGATCGTCAAGCCGGCGACGTAGACCTCGCCGTAGAAGCCCAGGGTGATCTTGCCGTCGGGCCGGACCAGGCGCTCGCCGGAGATCGGCCGGCCCTCCAGGGCGTCGAGCACCTCGACCAGGATCAAGTCGGGCGGCTCGACGACGTAATCGGGCATCGAGACCTTCTTGAACTCGGTCGGGATGTTGCTCTGGGCGATGGTCTCCTCGGGCGTCCTGACCGTCTGGCAGCCGCAGGAGAGGCAGGCGGCCAGCAACGTCACCACCCGGCCGGTCCGGCGAATACTCCCCGTGCGTTCCATGCCTTCTCCTCCCGGCGTTCCGAGACCGGCTCGGTCGGGGATCCCGCGCCCGACTTCGAGCGGCCGCCGCATTCCTTCGCGACGGCGTTCGCCCGTCTGGATCCCGTTCATGCTCTCGCGATCGTCTTGCGTCGGTCGAACGGCGGCGCCCCGAGCTTCGGGACCGACGTTCGACCTTGACACGACCTACAATCGGCAGATTCCGGCGTCGTCTCAAATCGAAACCCGCCGGATTCGATTATCGAACCCCCTCGGGGAAGAATCCCGCCGGCCGGTTGTAGTATCGCCCGGTCGTCGCGCGGTTCGTCGGCGACGACACGTCGGCCACCGTCCCGCGGCCGTAGCGGCTGAAGTAGTTCGACGCCTGCCCCGCCGGCGTCCCCAGCGTCGGCCGTCTCCCGGTCATGCCCCGGACGTTCACGCCCCCCCGGGGCGCGCCCGCGCCGCGGACCCCGCTGATCCTCCCGGAGCCGATCCCCGTCATGTTCCCCACCGCCGAGGCCGCCATCAACCCGGCCTGGCCCTGGGTCAACGGCACCCCAGTCCCCATCATCAGTTGGGCCGCCAGCGGGTCGACCATCACCGCCTGCCCCGACGGATCGAACATCACCGTCGGCGCGGTCGACGCCGTCTGCGCCGCGGCCGTCCCGCCGCCGGCCGCCATCGCCGCCGCCGTCAACCCCGCCCACAATCTCGATCGACCGTCCATGGGTCGTCCCTCCCCAAAGGAGTCCGCGTCCTCGACTCGTCACGTCTCTCCTTCATCGGATCGTCGGCCCGGCCGTCGCAGTCATTCCGGTCGCGGCGATCCCGGCTTCCCTCGCATCCCGAATCGTCGCCACGTTCCGCATTTTCGTCGTTTGCGCAATAACCCGAATCGACGCCGTTTAGCTGGTTTGCCTCTAGGCGGGGGAGCGTCGGACCCGATCGAAAGGGCAAGAGCCGTGAGGCGCGGAGTCGTGGGGCGGCCTCCCTCCAGGAGAGACGGAGGCGGAGCGTACATCCGAATCGGACGAGGCAAGGAATGCGCGCGAAATTTTGGAGAAGGCTTCTGGGTCCGCTGGCGTTGGCGGTCCTGGCCGGGTTGGCGCTGTCGGATTCGGCCCTGGCCCAGCAGACGGGAATGCTCCCGCTGGCGCCCATCAGGCGCAAGCGGCCGCCGTGCGACCAGGAGGACCAGGTCTACCGGATCTATCGCGAGCAGTATTACGGCTACCATCCGACCCTGTGGCGGCCGTTCCCCAGCGGTTGGGGCGCTCCCAGCCCCGAGGCGCCGAACCGCGCCGCGTCGTTCCAGAAGATCCCCCTCGACGAGCCGCCGGCCTGGATGGGAGGCGGAGAGGAAGGCGAACTGCCCGAGGAGGGGGCCGAGGACGAGGGCCAGCCGGGCCAGGTCGACGCGCCCCGGCCCAACCTGCCGAATCCTCCCCCCGAGAACGTGCGCAGCCCGTTCGAGATGGACGACCCCGACATGGCCCCGGATCTGGACACGCCGCCGGCGCAGGCGCCGGCGCCTCGGCCCCAGCCGGCCGTCCCGGACCTCCCCGACGACGACCCGAACCGTTCGCCGTTCGACCCGCGGGCCGGCGCGCGACCCGATCCGACGTCGCCGCCGGACCTGTCCGTCCCCGACCTCGCTCCGGCCGCGGCCCGCAACGGCCGGGTCCGACGGTCGAGCGAGATCGACGCCGACCAGGCCGGGTCGCCGCTTCTGGCCATGCCCGACACGGACTTCGACCGGCCGTATCGAGCCCAGGATCTCGGCCGTCCCGCCGCGGCCTCGCCGACGACGGAGAAAGCCCAGGCCCAACCCCCGCGCCGCAGCCGCCTGGCGTCGATGATGAGCGGCCTCGGCTGGACCGCCTCGCGACGCTGAACCCAGGCGATGCCGGCCGAACGTCGCTCGTCGATCGGCGGAACGATCCGCAGATTTCGCAGATGAACGCAGATTTGATTCAATTAAAAACAATCTGCGTTAATCTGTGAAATCTGTGGATGATTTTCTTCCCCGGCGTAAGCTCGCGACTACGGCCGCGGGTCCAGGAGGACGACGTTGTCCACCTGGCACATGACGTCCTGGAAGTCGTCGTTGGTCGAGTATTCCCAGCCGATGATGTAGCTATGGGGGACGAGCTTCCCGGTGGCCTTGTCGCGGTTGGGGTAGATCATCGCCTTGTACGGTTGGGGCGCGAGCCGCTTGTTGACGCGGGCGACGACGGCGGGCTCGGAGAAGACGCCGCCGTCGTCGAGGCCGTCGTTGGACGCCCAGAGCCCGAACGGGGCGTCGCCGGGGTCGAACTCGACCTTGGAGCCCGACTCCAGGCGCGGCGGAATGTTCGCGCCGGTCTCCAGGTCGCCCGCCTGGTTCTTGAAGGTGTAGGTCCAGGTCTCGGTCTTCTCGGGCGTCCCGTCGTTCCCGGAGCGATACCAGCCGCCCCGGTTGCGGGTCTCCAGCCCGAGGGCGATCACGGGCTTGTAGACGACCGGGCCGGGGCCCGCCTTGCGGAAGAGGGCGGGGACGTCGGTCGACTTCCCGCGAACCGGGTTCGCCAGGTCGTCGAACATCGCCAGCCCGTAACGGTCGCGGAGGATCGCCACCAGGTCCGGCTCGCCGGGACCGGGGGCGACCTTCGGCTGCTCGGGCGTCTGCCCCGGGGCCGCGGAGGCAAGCGTCGCGGCCAGCAGACCGGCGGCGACGCGGAGGCGGATTCGATACGTCATCGGATTCAGACTCCTCGATCGGGATCGACCCAGGGGAGCGGGGAACGGGGCCGTCGCAGGGCGAACCCGGCCAGGCCGAGGGTCGCGGCCAGGCCGACGGCGGAGACGATCAGGCCGATCCGAAACGAGTCCGGCTCGTAACTATAGATCAGCGTATGCTTCCCCGCCTCGACGGCCGCGCCGCGCATCATGCGGTTGACCCGGTAAATGGGCGCGGGACGGCCGTCGATGGAGAGTTTCCAGCCGGGGTAGAAGACATCGGCCAGGACGACGATCCCCGGCGTCTCCAGGGTCGCGTCCAGCACGACGCGATCCGGCCGGGGGTAGGCGACCGCGACCTTCTCCGCGGCCCGCGTCGCTCGGCGGGCGTGGGGGGCGAGCGCCGTCGCGTCGTCGGCCTCGACCCAGGCGATCTGTCGGAGATCGCGGGCGACCCGGTTGCGGTCGCGCCAGATCGGGTCCTGGTCGTCGTACATGACGTCCTGCATCGGCCCGGCGCGGTCGGCACGCGACAGGCCGGCGATCGGCGGCAGGGTCTCCGCCGCGTGGACCACCCAGGCGCGGGGGTATTCGCGGAGGTTGCGGCGGACCTGGTAGTCCCTGGTTTGGACCCACTCCTGGGCCCTGGCGACCCCTTCGGGGGTTTCGGGGACGTCCCAGACGGGATGGACGATCTCGGTGTCGAAGAGGAAGCCGGCGATCCCGCGATTCTCGTCCATCCAGTCGTTGGCGTACGACGGCAGGACGAAGTAGCGGGTGTTCCACATGTCGAACGACTTGCGGGGGAAGTAGACGACCTTGTCGCCCGGCTTGATCTTCAGCACCGCGGCGTATTCGGGGCTGGTGGAGAAGGGGAAGCCGCCGAAGAACCACTCGTAGTCATACAACTCGGCGACGCCGAGCGTGTGGGTGTATTCGACGCCCAGGTTGACGCCGTACTTGGGCTGGATCGTGTCGCGTTCCCATTGCATGAAGTCGCGCACGCGGTCGCGCGAGGTCGTCGACTTCCAGGCGATGGGGTTCCAGATCGGCGAGCGATGGATCCGGTAGGGGCCGTCGGCGGGTTTCTCGGCCTCGGCCTCGCGGATGACCTTGATCACCTCGGGCTCGGCCTCGAAGAGCGCTTGCGGGACGGTGGCGATCATCCCCCGGTTGGCCAGGGCGAGGTCGGCCGTCGTCAAGGCGAGGATCGCCGCTCCGGCCGCGGCGGGGCGGCTCGCGGCGAGGCCCGCGATGACGATCACGGCGGCGGCGACCGTCGCGGCCTGGGCGAGTCCCCAAAGCGTCTCGCGACGCGCGGCCGTCGGATCGAACGGCCCGAACGCGGTGGCGAGACTCTTGGGGTCCACGCTCTTGAACAGGGCGTCGAGCCCGAGGAAGGCCGCGACGAAGGCGACGATCGAAACCGCCAGAAGGCCGATGGCGAGCTTTCGCGCCGCGCCCGACCGTCCCCGCGTCAGGTCGTCCCAGCCCAGACCCGCGAGCGCCGCCAGGCCCAGGACGGAGAAGGTCATCAGTTTGCTGGGGAATCGGAACTGGCGGAAGGCGGGGAGGAAGGTGGTCATGGCCCAGTACAGGCCGCCGTCGCCGTCGCGGACGTGGCCGTCCTTGCGCAGCGGAGGCTCGCGAGGCGGATCGAGGGGGCCGATCGCGGGCGCCTCCAGGTGGAGCGTCTTGGCCGCGAACCGGGTCGCCCAGATCGGGCTGGTGAACTGGCCGAAACTCCCCAGCAGCGTGATCGCCACGATCCAGGAGAGCCAGACCCGCGTCGCGCCGCCGCGACGGAAGCCCAACGCCGGAAGCGCCAGAAGGACGATCGCGGCTCCCACGTACAAGGACGGCGTCCAGACCTTGGCGGGTTCCTCTCCCAGTTGGATCAGGTCGACCCAACTCGCGTTGCCGTGGAAGTAGGCGCCGAAGACGTTGGGCCAGAACGTCTCGACGACCCGGAACGGCTCGACGCTGAACGGGTAGATCTCGTGGGGGCCGTCGGCGGCGGCGCGCGACGTCTGCTGGGTGAACTCGATCACCGGCAGCAGTTGCGCCGCGGCGATCGCCGCGGCCAGGGCGGCCGACGCCCCCAGGCCGAACGACAACCGCCAGAGCGTCCGCCTTCCCTCCGTCGGCTTCCTCCGCCCGAAGTAGAAGGCCAGCCCGACCGCCCAGACGATCGGCACGACCCTCGGCGCCCAGAGCGTCCAGGGAATCGCGGGTGTCGGTTGGTCGGAGGGATGCGCGGGGCGGAGGCTTGGCGCGACCGCCGCGACGCCCAGCGCCGCGACGCTCCAGGCGATCACGCCGAGGACCGCCAGCGCGACGGGCTTCCAGCCGATCGCCCCGGCGTTCGGCCCCTCGCGAAACCCGCGCCCCTTGGTCCAGGTCGAGACCGCCGCGTACCCCAGCGCGCAAAGACCCAGCAGGTAGGACGCCTGGGGGTCGCCGCCGAGGGTCTGCATCGCCAGGACGGCGGCCAGGCCCGCTAGCGCCATCCGGCTTCCCCGCCGGACCCAGCGGTCCACCGCGAGGAACCCCAGCGGCAGCCACGCCGCGCCGACCAGGTAGATCACGTTGCAGTACTGAAAGAGGATTGGCCCGCTGAAGGCGAAGGAGAGGGCCGACAACCCGGACCCGATCCAACTGATCCCCCACGACCGCGACAAGGCGAGCATCGCGGCGAACGCCAGCGCGACGTGGCCGATGATGTAGACCCGCGCCGCCCAGGCGTAGGGCAAAAGGCCGTAGACGATCTTCCCCGGATAGAGGACGGCGGCGGTGGGGTTGCCCATGAGGGGCATCCCGGAGTTCTCCTCCGGCTCCCAGAGCGGCCAGCGGCCCTCGTTCCACTCGCGTTGGACGCGCTCGTAGAGCGGGTAATAGTAGTGCGCCGCGTCGCGGTAGGCGAACTGGTGGTCGTTCAGGAACGTCCGGTGGAAGCAGGCGAGCAGGAGCGCGGCCAGACAGGCGAGGATCAGGGCGATCGTCGGGAAGGGCGCGGACGGGCGATTCATGGGAGGCGTCTCGGGTCGCTCGGTCGGGTCGTCGCGAGCCACTGTAACACACCCGAGGGCGCGCGAAGACGCCCGCCGCCTCGGGTTCGCGAGGGGCGGGCGGCTTCGGCTTGCTCAAGCGTCGCGACGATCGATCACTTCGTCGGCGGGGTCAGGGCCGCGACCGGGTCCGGGGAGGAGCCGTCGGGGCCCGGCGGGAGCTTGTCGGGGATCAGTTCGGCGGTGGACTTGTGCTCGCCGGTCAGCGCCTTCATGAAGGCCACGACGTCGGCGCTTTCCCGATCGGTCAGCTTCAGCGGGTGCATGTCCTTGTCGAGCGAGGGGTTGGGGTTGCCCCCCTTGTTGTAGTGGTCCATCACCTCTTCGAGCGTCTTCAGGCTGCCATCGTGCATGTAGGGGCCGGAGAGGGCCACGTTGCGACAGGTCGGGGTCTTGAAGGCGCCCAGGCTCAAATCCGTCTTCTGGCCGATCGGCTCCGGGGCCCAGCGGCCGACGTCGAGATGCTTCTTCTTGGCCTCGTCCCAGCCGATGCCGAGGTTGTGGTACTTCTCGTCGGTGAAGTTGGCGCCGACGTGGCAGAGGGTGCATTTGGCCTTCTGCAACTCGACGTCCGTCTCGAACTCGTCCTGGGGGCTCAGCCGCAGGCCGAAGAGGACCATCCCGCGCTTCTCGCTCTCGTTCAGGGCGTCAAGGTCGCCGGTGACGTACCGGTCGTACTTGGAGTTGCCCGAGAGGGCCGCGACCCGCTCGAAGGTGGCGATGGCCTTGGACATCGAATCGAGCGTGATCTCGACGCCGTAGACCTTGCGGGACATCTCCTGATACGCGGGGATCTCGCGAATCCGGGTGACGACCTCCTCGTGGGTCTGCTCGCCCATCTCGACCGGGTTGACCATCGGCCCTTGCGCCTGACCCTCCAGGCTGGGGGAGCGGCCGTCCCAGAACATGCTCTTGCCGTAGACCGCGTTGAAGGCGGTCGGCGCGTTACGGTTGCCGCGCTGGCCGTGGATGCCCGTCGAGACCCGGCCGCCGTCGCTCCAGCCCTTGTCAGGGTTGTGGCAGGTGGCGCAGCTCACCGTGCCGTCCAGCGAGACCCGGGGGTCGAAGAAGAGCAGCCGGCCCAACTCATAACCCCCCTTGGTCAGCGGATTGGAGACGGGCACGACCGATCCGGCCGACAAGGGCGGCAAGCCGCGCGGGGCCTTGACCTCCAACGGCTCGTCCTGGATCAAGGCGGGGTCGGCGCGCTTCCAGAGGAACTCCGCCGGGTTGGCCGGATCCTGGTCCGCCGGCTTGTTGGGCTCGTCCTGCAACATCGCCAGGACGCGAGGCGCGCCCTTGGCGCCGGCGGCCATCGACTGCTGAAGCAAGATCAACCCGGCCCCCAGCATGAGCCCCGGGATGATCAACCGGTATGTTCTCGTCTGCGTCATGAACCGACTCCGGGTGAAGAGGCGCCGGACGAGGTCGCCGAGACCGTCCGGCGGAGCGGGACCGTCGCGGTCCCCGCGAGGCGTCCCCGCGAACCGGGTCGCCCTCGCTTCGTGGCGAGTCCCTTATATCGTATCGGGGCCGAGCCAATCAAGAATCATTCTCGAATCCGGCGGTTCGGCGGCGCCGGTTCAGTCGCGCGCGGTCGCGACCGGCGGGAGCGCGGACGCGGCCTGGTCCTCGGCGTCCGGGGGCGAGGGGGAGCGCCAGTCGACGCTCATCAACTCGGCCCAGCGGTTGAGCTCGGGGATGGTCTGGCAGACGATCTTGATCGTGGCGGCGATCGGCATGGCCAGGATCAGCCCGGCGAGTCCCCAGACGTAGCCCCAGAACAGGCAGGCGATCAGGACGGTGGTGCCGTTGAGGTCCAGCGACTTGCCCATCACCAGGGGCGTGACGACGTAGCCGTCGATCCCCATGATGGCCGTGTACATCGCCGCGACGATCAGGCCGTCGCCCACCGATCCGGTCTGACCCAGGGCGATCAGCGTCGGCGCGGCGCCGCCGGCGAGTTGGCCGATGTACGGGATGTAGTTGGCGACCGCGGCGAACAACCCCAGCGGCAGCGCGAAGTTCACCCCCAGGAACCACAAGCCCGCCGCCACCGCCAATCCGACGCCCAGGTTGATGAGCGTCCGGGCGATCAGGTACGCGCGGACCTTCCGCGCCACCTGGTCCAGGATCGCCCGCGCGTGTCGCGACGACTCGGGGGTTCGGGCGAAGAACCGCAGCACCTTGGTGGTGAGCATGTCGCTTTCGATCAGGAGGAAGATCGTCAGCACCAGGATGATGAACCCCTGGACCGCCCAGGCGGTCAGGTCCCCCAGGCCGAGGCTGAGCTTCTCGATCAAAAGCGCGCGGTTGGTGTCGCCGAGGCGGTCGATGGTCCCCGGCTCCGGGAGGATCGCGCGGAGCGAGGGCTGATCGCGGATCAGGTCGGTGAGCCGGCCGCTGACCCTACCGGCGAGGCGTTCGATGTCGCCGGGAAGCGTGTTGGCGGCGCGGACCAGGCCCTCCGCGGTCATGCCGGCGAGGTACACCCCCCCCAGGACCAAAAGGAGGAAGACGCTAATCACGCCGATCGGACTGTACGCCAGCCGTCGCCGCAAAAACGACGACAGCGGCGAGAAGATGCACGCCAGCACCAGCGCGAAGACGATCGGCGCCAGGATCGCCTTCAGCAGATAAATCGCCGCGACGACCCCGAGCACGGCCAGCACGACCTGGGACGACGCCGCATACCTCGCCGCTCGATCCAAGACGACTCTCCCGCGACGGTTGACGACGGCCGAGGCCGCGTGGAACGGGCCTTCCATCATCGACGCCGTCGCCATCGCCCGCAAGGCCCCGGCGCGCCGAGGGCTTCGGCTCCCCGCCCCGGTCAGCCGGCCGTCGGCTCGGCGCCCAGGTGGGCGCGGATCAGGTCGGGGAGTTGGCGGGTGAACTGGCCGCGGGGCATGACCTCGCGGCAGCCGGCGTCGCGGGCGGACTGGATGGCGTCGACCTCGACGTGGGGGCCGTAGGCGATGAACGGCGCGTCGGGCGCGAGCGCCATCAGTTTCCGCAGCGACTCGGCCGTCACCAGGTCGCCGGCGGTCAGGTCGACGAACACGACGCGGGGTTTGCGCTCGGCGAGGAACGCCTCCGCCAACTCGATCCGGCCGACGGCCTTGATCGTCCGTCCCAGTTCCTTGGCGGTGCCGGTGACTTTCACCGTGAACATCAAATCGCGACAGAGCAGCAGGCCCGAGGGGGTGGTTTCCATGTCGAGGCTTCCTTGGTGGGGTTATGCGCGCGGCGACGTTCCGTGGCGGGCCAGGGCCGTTCACCAGTCGTCCGGCAACTGGCTTAAGTATTTATTTCTGAAGGGAGGCGCGGGACTTGTCGATCGACATCGGTCCGGGATCCTCGTCCGACTCGTGCGCCCAGAAGTTACGGACCCGGCGCACCGCGTGGGCCCCCTCGCGAACCGACAGCGGAATCCCTCGGTTCCGTTTTCCGCCGATCTCGTCGATCATGATCGACGCATCGGTCTGACGGGTCGGGTCTTTGTGCTTGGAACGGTCGCACGATCGCAAGGCCGCCTCGAACGCCGCGAAGAGTCGGACGATGTACGTGCCTTCGAGGTTCCGATGCGCCGCCTCCAGGTGGTCGCGAACCGCGGCTTCGAGCCGCTTCCCGAGATCCGGGGTCGCTATCAGGTCGCCACGGAGTCGGTCGACGGCGACTCGAGCCGCCTCGTATTCTCCACACACCTCCGTGAGGCGCTGATGGAACTCAAAGCGACGGTACGGCATGTTCCGCTATCGCTTCCATGACCTGGTTGAGCGCGTCGCGCGAGAGGGGCGCGCGACGTTCCTCCTCGACGGAGCCCCCGGCCGCCGATTCGGGCAAGTACGAAGAGTGTACATACCAATAACCGTTTTCGCTGTAAAACGTCGCCAGCGGGTCGTAGGTCGGCATCAGATAGAGATCGACGGCCGCCTCGGCGCCGGGGATGTCGTATCCGACCGGGTCGAGGCTGAGGCGTACCGCTCCCTTCTGTAGGACTAGAAACAGGACGTCGTACACGGTCCCGTCCACGTCCCGCATCTTCTTCGGATATCGTTTCGTGATCCACTCGGCGTCGTCGGGGGCGCGCTTGTCGTCGGGGCCGCGTTTGGCGTCGAGGTCGCGTTCGACTCGCTCGACCAGGTCTTCGACGAGCTTCTTGAATTCCACCCGATCCGGCATCTCGCCACCCCGCGCCCAAAAGTGTCCGAACTGGCTTGCGGTCTCTCTCGCCATCATCGCAACGGTCGCGATCGCCCGTCAATCCGCCCGCGCCGGGGTCGTTCAGCGGGTCGGGGACGGGGCGAAGGTCGCCTCGATCCAGGCGGGGGTCAGTTCCGAGAGGGCGTCGATGGTGGCGTCGGCGCCGGCGGCGGTCAGTTCGGCGGCGGTGTAGGTCTGGGTGATGCCGACGGCCTTCATACCCGCCCCCTTGGCCGATTGGATCCCCGCCGTGCTGTCCTCGACCACCAGGCATTGTTCCGGTTGCAGCTCCAGTTCGGAATGAGTTAGCCGCAGGGCGTCCAGCGCCTGGACGTAACCGGCCGGATCGGGCTTGCAGCGCAGGGCGTCCTCGGCGGCGATGATGGCCGAGACGTGCTCCTGGGCCCCCAGCTTGTCGAGCGTGTAGACGATCTCCGCCCGCAGGGCGCCGGAGTTGATGGCCACCGGATAGCGGTCGGTCATCCGCCGCAGGGCGGCGGCGGCGTCGGGGAAGTAGCGCAACCCCTTCTCGGCCACCTCGAAGTAGCGCTTGCCCTTGCGGGCGATCATTCCGGCGATCCGGTCCTGGTCGTAACTCTGGCCGTGATCGGCCAGGGCGTGCTCGAAGCAGCCGGCGTCGTCGTAGCCGAGATAGCGGTCGTGGTAGTCCCGCGAGGTGATCTTCACGCCTTCTTGTTCCAGCACCTCGCGGAACAACTCGAAGTGGACCGACTCGTCATCGACGAGGACTCCGTTGAAGTCGAAGATCACGGCGGAAATCATGGCTGCTTCACCGAGGGGCGGGAGGGCGTTGGGACGGTCGATTCGGGGGGGCGGCGGGAGGCGAACGGTCGCGCGGTCCATACGGCCGCGCGCCCGCGCGTTTGATTTTCGGCCGCGGCGACGTCCGGCGTCAATCGAGGCTCGCCGGATTGTCGCGGATCGTGACCGGATCAGTAGCCGCCGGCCATGGGCGGTTGGCCGTGGACGTGGCCGGCGTGATCCTGTCGGTACATCGAGGGGGGGTAGTCGCGGCGGGTCTCGGCCCAGGTGGCGCAGCCGGCGATCCCGGCCGCGGCCGCGGCGACGAGGCAATACAGGGCGAGGACGGCCTTCCTGGCCATGGCAGGTTCCTTCCGTGTCAATTGTCCGGCGGCGTGGCCGGGGCGGCCGAGTCCGTGAACGGCGGCGGGGGAGGGACGCTCGCGCCGGAGGCGGCCGGAATGGCGGCGTCCGCCGAGGGGGAGGCGTCCGTCGGCGGGGCGACGGCGCGCGCGGGCGAGCCGTAACTCATCACGGCGCGGTACTGGGCGTCGCCTTGCAGCGGCGGGCCGGTGTAGGAGCCGGGGACGGCGGCGAACTTGCCGGGGATCGGGAACTCGTGGGCGTCGTCCCAGAACACCGCGCAACCGACGCCGCTCGTCGCCAGGACGACGGCCGCGACCGCGTATCGGAGCCTGAACATGGCGAATCCCTTCTCCTCTTGTATCCTTCCGAGCCGCGCTCCCGCCGTCCTTGGCGGGTCGAAAGGATTCATCGGCCGACCCAGCCCCCGACGATGAGCCGAATCGCCCCGTCCCCCCCGGCTTCCGGGATCGCCGGCTCACCCCGTCGGCTCGGCCGGTCCCGGGACGAACGGCGGGAATTCGCCGTCGCGATGACGGCGGGCCAACTCGCGATAGTGCCGCCAGGCGCGCTCCAATCGCTCGCGGGTCGACGCGCCGACCCGCCGAAGCGCCCGCGCCGGCGCGCCCACGATCAGCGAGCCGGGGGGCGCCTCCATGTTCTCCAGCAAAAGCGCGCCCGCGCCGACCACCGAGCCGGCGCCGACCTTCGCGCCGTTGAGGAGGATCGCCCCCATGCCGATCAGGCAGTCGTCGCCGACCGAGCAGCCGTGGAGGATCGCCCGGTGGCCGACCGTGACGCGGTCGCCGATCACGCAGGGGAAGCCCGGATCGGCGTGGAGCATCGACAAATCCTGAATGTTGCTCGCCGCGCCGATTCGGATCGCCTCGGCGTCGCCTCGGATCACGGTTTGATACCAAACGCTCGAATCCGCGCCGATTTCGACGTCCCCCAGGACGATCGCCCCGGGGGCGACGAAGACGCCGGGGGCGACGCGCGGTTGTTTCACCAAGGATGAATCGGCCATAATGTCATCGCTTCACGGGATTGAAGGAGCGAACCGCCACGCCGAGCCCGACCCCGCCAGGGAGCGCCCGCATGCCTTACCGAATCTTCGTCGCGGTCGGACTGGCCGCGGCCCTCGCGACGCGCTGTCCGGGGGCCGAACCCCCCGTCGACTTCAGCCGCGACGTGCTCCCCATCCTCTCGGAAAACTGCTTCCTGTGCCACGGCCCCGACGCCGCCGCCCGCAAGGCCGACCTGCGGCTCGACGTCCGCGAAAGCGCCCTGCGGGCCGACGACCCGATCGTCGAGCCGGGGAATTCGGAGGAGAGCGAATTATTCCTCCGCCTCGTCACCGACGACGTCGATGACAAGATGCCGCCCCGGAAGTCCGGCAAGACGCTGACCCCCGCGCAGGTCGAGACCCTGGCCCGGTGGATCGACCAGGGGGCGAAATGGGGCAAGCACTGGGCCTTCGAGACTCCGACCCGCCCCGAGCCCCCCGCCGTCGGCGCCGACCTTCCCGTCCGCAACCCGATCGACCGCTTCGTTCTGGCCCGGCTGGAGCGCGAGGGCCTGAAGCCCGCGTCGGAGGCCGATAAGACCGCCCTGGTCCGTCGCGTCACGCTCGACCTCAACGGCGTCCCGCCGACCGTCGCCGAGATCGACGCCTTCCTCGCCGACGACCGCCCCGACGCCTACGAACGGCTCGTCGACCGCCTCCTGGCCTCCCCCCGCTACGGCGAGACCATGGCGACGGAATGGCTCGACGCCGCTCGCTACGCCGACACCAACGGATATCAAAACGACTTCGCCCGGACCATGTGGCCCTGGCGCGACTGGGTCGTCGCCGCGTTCAACCGAAACATGCCCTTCGACCGCTTCGCCGTCGAGCAGTTGGCCGGCGACAAGCTCCCCGGCGCGACCCTCTCCCAGAAGGTCGCCACCGGCTTCAACCGCAACAACCGCACCGTCACCGAGGCCGGCTCCATCGACGAGGAGTACCGGATCGAGAACGCCGTCGACCGCGTGGAGACCACCTCCGCCGTCTTCCTCGGCCTGACGATGGGATGCGCCCGCTGCCACGACCACAAGTACGACCCGATCACCCAGGACGAGTTCTACGAGTTCCTCGGCTTCTTCAACGACGTCAACGAAAAGGGCGTCTACACCGAGACCCGCGGCAACGTCCCCCCCTTGATCGCCGTCCCCACGGACGCCCAACGCGACCGCCTGGCGAGCCTCGACGCGGCGGTCGCCGAGGCCGAGGCCGCCCTCAAGCAGGCCGAATCGGGCCTCGACGCCGAACAGGCCGAATGGGAGGCGTCGACCCGAACCCGCGAGCTTCCCGCCGAACCGGCGGACCACGCGCGGCGCTTCGAGTTGGCCGGGAGCCTCCCGGAAGGCGCGACCTTCCGCGGCCAGGGCGGGCCGAACTGGGTCGACGGGCCAACCGGCAAGGCCCTGGCGCTTGACGGCGGGCCCGGCTCGGTCGTCGACCTGGGCCCCGGCGGCGACCTGAAGCGCGACGAACCCTTCGCGATCGCGCTTTGGGTCCGACCGCTGGCCGACGGCGCCTGCGTCAGCAAGATGGACGACGCCAACGGCTTCCGCGGCTACGACGTGTCCGTCACCGAGGGGGGCAAGCTCACCCTCCACCTGATCCACGCCTGGCCCGCGGACGCGATCAAGGTCAAGACCAAGGCCCTCCTCCCGCGCAACCCGTGGGCGCGCGTCGCCGTGAGTTACGACGGCTCCGGCAAGGCGTCGGGCGTGAACATGTACGTCGACGGCCGGCCGGTCGGGACCGAAGCCGAGGCCGACTCGCTCCAGGGCGATTCGACCACCGGCCAGCCGACGCGGATCGGCGGCCGCTCCACGGGGCTGCTTCTCCGCGGCGAACTGGCCGACGTCCGGATCTTCTCCCGCGCGCTCGCGCCGGAGGAGGTCGCCGCCGCATACGAGCGCGCCGTCCTCGGGATCGCCCGCGCGCCGGAGCCCGAGCGGACGGCCGTCGGCAAGGCTCTGCTCGCGCGGTTCTTCCGCGAGCGGGTCGACGGCTCGACGCCGCCGCTAGCCGAGCGCCTGGCCGCGCTCAAGAAGGAGAAGGCCGATTTCGAGGCGGCCGTGCCGACGGTCATGATTATGGAGGACGCGCCGGAGCCTCGGCCGCTGCACCCGCTGAAGCGCGGGCTGTACGATCAGCCGGACGAGTCGGTCGCGCTGACCGCGGGCGTCCCGGCGTGTCTGCCGCCGTTGCCGTCGGGGGTCGCGCCCGATCGCCTGGCGTTGGCCGAGTGGATCGTCGCGCCGGAGAACCCGCTGACGGCCCGCGTGACGGTCAACCGAGTCTGGCTGCGGCACTTCGGCGAGGGTCTGGTGAAGTCGGCGGAGAACTTCGGCATTCAGGGCGAGCCGCCGTCGAACCCCGACCTTCTGGACTGGCTGGCGACGGAGTTCGTCCGCGGGGGCTGGGATCTCAAGGCGCTGCATCGATTGATCGTCACCAGCGCGACGTACCGCCAGGCGTCGCCGGTCTCCGCCGACCTGGTCGCCCTCGATCCGGAGAATCGGCTGCTGGCGCGCGGCCCGCGGTTCCGCCTCGACGCCGAAACCGTCCGGGACAACGCGCTGGCGATCGCCGGCTTGCTCTCGTCGCGGCTGGGAGGCCCGTCGGTGAAGCCCTATCAGCCGGCGGGGCTCTGGGAGGAGTTGGCCGGCGGGGCGGGGGAGGGGCCCTACGTCCAGGACCACGGCGCGGACCTCTACCGCCGGAGCCTGTACGTCTACCGCAAGCGGACGGTCCCCCATCCGGTCGTGGCGACGTTCGACGCCCCCAGCCGCGAGATCTGCCTGGTGAAGCGGGCCCGGACCAATACCCCGCTGCAAGCGCTTGAATTGCTCAACGACGTCGTCTACGTCGAGGCCGCGCGGGGACTGGCGGCGCGGATGTTGGCGGAAGGCGGTTCGGCGGCGGAGGACCGCGTCGTCTTCGGCTTCCGAACCGCGGTCGGCCGCGCGCCGAACCAGCGCGAGCGCCGCGTGCTTTTGGCCGGGTTGGAAAGCCGCCTGGAAGCCTTCCGCGCCGACCCCGAGGCGGCCCGCGCCCTGATCGCCCAGGGCGAATCGCCCGCGCCGGCGGACGTCGACCCGGTCGAACTGGCCGCCTACGCCGCGACCGCCGGCGTGATTCTGAATCTGGACGAAACGATCACCCTCGAATGAGCCGCGACGGAGGACCAGGCGTGGACCAGCTTCAAATCGCGCAGGAAATGAACCGCCGCCTCTTCTTAAGGGGCGCGGGGTTGGGGCTCGGCTCGATGGCCCTGGGATCGCTCATGGGCCCCGCGGCCGTCGCCGGCGACGCCGCGGCCGGGACCGCCGGGCTCGGCGCCGACGCCGGACTGCCGGGGCTCCCCCACTTCGCCCCCAGGGCCAAGCGAGTCATCTACCTGTTCCAGTCGGGCGCGCCGTCGCAACTCGACCTGCTGGACTACAAGCCGGCGATCCGGGAACGGCGGGGGATCGACCTGCCCGACTCGATCCGCATGGGTCAGCGGATCACCACGATGACCTCGGGCCAGAAGTCGTTCCCGGTCGCGCCGTCGATCTTCAAGTTCGCCCAGCACGGCCAAAGCGGCGCGTGGATCAGCGAACTGCTCCCCCACACCGCCAAGGTGGTCGACGACCTTTGCATCATCCGGTCGATGCAAACCGACGCGATCAATCACGACCCCGCCGTGACCTTCATCCAGACCGGCTCCCAGTTGGCGGGCCGGCCGAGCATGGGCGCGTGGATCGCCTACGGCCTGGGGAGCATGAACCAGGACCTGCCGACGTTCGTGGTGATGCTGTCGCGCGGCCGCACCGACCAACCGCTCTACGACCGCCTTTGGGGCAGCGGCTTTCTGCCGACGCGCTACCAGGGCGTGAAGCTCCGCGGCGGCAAGGAGCCGGTCCTTTATCTGACCAACCCCTCGGGTTGCCCGCCCCGGCTTCGGCGTCGCCAACTCGACGATCTGGGCGAACTCAACGCGCTGCGACACGAGGAGGTCGGCGACCCCGAGATCCTCACCCGGGTCGCCCAGTACGAGTTGGCCTATCGGATGCAGTCGTCGGTCCCCGAGTTGACCGACCTGGCGAGCGAGCCGAAGTCCGTCCTCGACCTGTACGGCCCCGACGTCCACAAGCCGGGGAGTTACGCCGCGAACTGCCTGCTGGCCCGCCGCCTCGCCGAGCGCGGGGTCCGCTTCATCCAGCTTTACCACATGGGCTGGGACCAGCACGGCGACCTTCCCAACCAGATCCGCGCCCAGTGTCGCGACACCGACCAGGCGTCCGCGGCGCTGCTGATCGACCTGAAGCAACGAGGGCTGCTGGACGACACCCTGATCGTCTGGGGGGGCGAGTTCGGCCGCACGGTCTACAGCCAGGGGGCGCTCACCGCCACCAACTATGGCCGCGACCATCACCCGCGCTGCTTCACCGTCTGGCTGGCCGGCGGCGGGATCAAGCCGGGCGTCGTCCACGGCGAGACCGACGACTTCAGCTACAACGTCGTGAAGGATCCGGTCGACGTCTTCGACCTCAACGCCACGATCCTTCACCTGCTGGGGATCGATCACGAGCGCCTGACGTACAAGTTCCAGGGCCGCGAGTTCCGGCTCACGGACATCGCCGGCAAGGTGGCCAAGCCGCTGTTGGCGTGACCGCCGCGGCCGCGGGCCGCGTCGGAAATCGACGGCCGGGGCCTTTGCGGGGCCGAGCTTCGTTGCTAGACTGAACCTTCACCCGTCGCCGAATTCGTTCAGTTCCGTTCCACGTTGCGCGAGACGACGGCCATGGAACCCGTGGTGACGCACTGCGGCGGTTGCGGCAAGGCCATCCGCGTCCGGCGCGTCTGCCCCGCCTGCGGGACGGAGTTGACCGTGCCGCGATCGGAGCCCGCGAGCGAGCGCGTCCGACGTCGTCGGGCGATGGTCGGGGCGGCCGGGCTCGGAGAGTTGACGCTGCTGTTGATGGCGGCGGCCCCGCTGGCCGTTTGGTGCGCCGTGGCGTGGACGACGGCCGCGTCGGCGTCGCCCCCCTGGGCGGGCGAGATCCGCGTCGCTCCGGCGGTTCGTCGGATCGAGCCGACACGCGAGGCGTCGACCGTCGCCGTCGACGCCTCGGCGCGGCTGGCCGGGGCGATCCGTCGCGCCGGCCCCGCCTGGAGTCTCGCGCGAGCGGTCGCGGCCGCGCCGGACGGGCGGGCGAGGGCCGTCGGCCGGGCGTGGGCGTCGATCCGACGGGCGCTGGGCCTTCCGGCGTTCATCCGCGACGGCCTCGCGGCCGCGACCCCCGCGACGATCGACGCGGCCCCGCCGCCGGCGCTGACGCCCCCCGATTTCGGCGCCCTGGCGGCCGAGGCGTTCGCGGCGTCGTCGCCGGCCGCCGCCGAGCGCGGGTTCCTGCTGCGCGACGAGTCTGGCCGCGAGGTCGTGGCCCGGCTCCACGGCTGCCGCGACGGCAAGGCCGTCCTCATGCTCCCGGACGGCCGCCTGGGCGTTCCGTCGATGCTCGTGCCGACCGACGAGCCGTTCCGCGCCCGCCCGTTCGAGGAGGTGGCCGAAGACCTTGCGCGAGGGCCGCTGGAGGGCTTCAAGCTCCATCGCACCGAGCATTACCTGATCTTCCACCAGGGCGACGACGATGCCTTCGCCCGCGAGAACGGCGTGTTGCTGGAAGACCTGTACGCGCGACTTCTGGCCGCGTTCCGCAAGCACGACGTGGCCGTCCACGAGGCCGAGTTCCCGCTGGTCGCGGTCGTCTTCAAGACCGAGGAGGAGTTCCGCCGTCATCGCCCCGTCGCGCCCGACGTCCAGGCGTACTACGAGGTGTACTCCAACCGGATCTTCCTCTACGAACAGCCCTCCGGCCGTCGCGCCGGGCCGGAGGTCGACGCCCTGCTCAGGCCGCAGACGACCGCCCACGAGGGGACGCATCAGATCCTTCAGAACATCGGCGTCCAACCCCGCCTGGCGGAATGGCCGCTCTGGCTGGTCGAGGGCCTGGCGGAATACTGCGCCGCGCCGGCTTCTCGCAAGGGGCAGCCGACCTGGGACGGGCTGGGACAGATCAACAACCTCCACATGGCCACGCTCCGGGAGCTAGAGGATCCCATGTCGGTCGCCAGGCGGGATCCGGAGGCGCGGACCAGCCTGTTCCGCAAGCCGGGCCAACCGCTGGTCGAGGCCATGATCCGCCGAACCGAGCTATCGCCCACGGAATACGCCCTGGCCTGGGCGATGACGCACTATCTGGCCATGAAGCGGAGCGACGACTTCACCCGGTTCCTCCGGGTCATGGCCGCGGTCCCCCCCCTGGCGCCGCGGTCGGCCGACGACCAGGTCCGAACGTTCCGCGAGGCGTTCGGCGACGACCTCGGCAAGCTCGACAGGACGATCCACGCCTACCTCGGCGGGCTGACGAAGCGGAAGGGCTACGACCCGATGCCGTACTACGCGGTGTTCTTCGAGCAAGCCCTGGCCAACGGCATGCGCCGACGCGCCGCGATGGTGAGCCAGTCGCCCCAGCTCATCAAGCAGTGGATCGGCGAGATGTCCAACCCGACCGTCGGCCCCCCCTTCTGGCGGGCCACGCCGTTCCCGGCCCGCGCGCGGGCGGAGTTCGCGGCGCGGGAATGGATTCAATCCAACTGATTCCGCCGACCCCCCCCGCGTCCTCGGATCGAGCCGCCGCGAACGTCGGCTGTCGCCGGCGCGTCGGATTGCGGTACAATCCACAATCTCACTTGGATCGAAGGCCATCCCGAGGCGGCCCCGCGCCCGCCCTCGGTCGAGACGGGAAGCGATCGGACGGCGATGACGCGAATTGCGATCTACGACACGACCCTGCGCGACGGCAGCCAGGGCGAGGGCGTGAACTTCTCGCTCCAGGACAAGCTGCTGGTCACGTCCAAGCTCGACGAGCTGGGCGTCGACTACGTCGAGGGGGGCTACCCGCTTTCCAATCCCAAGGACGCCGCCTACTTCCGCGCCGCGCGCGACCTGCCGCTAGAGCGGGCCAAGGTCGTCGCCTTCGGCATGACCCGCCGCCGCGACGTCGCCGCCGAGGACGACACCGGGATGAAGGCGCTGGCCGGCGCGGGGACGTCGGTCGTGACCGTCGTGGGCAAGACGTGGGATCTGCACGCCCGCGAGATCCTGGGGGTCTCGCTGGAGGAGAACCTTCGGATGATCGGCGACTCGGTGGCGTTCCTGGCGTCCCGGGTCGCCGAGGTCGTCTACGACGCCGAGCACTTCTTCGACGGCTTCCGCCGCAACCCCGACTACGCGCTTCAAACGATCCGAGCGGCGGCCGACGCGGGCGCCTCGTGGATCGCGCTGTGCGACACCAACGGCGGCTCGCTGCCGGAGCAGGTCGCCGAGGCCGTCGCGGCCGCGGCTCGGGAGGTGAGGACGCCCCTGGGCGTCCACACCCACAACGACGGCGATCTGGCCGTCGCCAACGCCCTGGCCGCGGTTCGCTCCGGCGCGCGGCAGGTCCAGGGGACCGTCAACGGCCTGGGCGAGCGCTGCGGCAACGCCGACCTTTGCGGCGTCGTCGGCAACCTGTCGCTGAAATATCCGGACTTCGAGGTGTTGACGCCTGGGAGTCTGGCGCGGTTGACGGAGGTCTCGCGGTACGTCTACGAAACGGCCAACATGAACTTCCGTCCGGGCCAGCCGTTCGTCGGCTCCAGCGCCTTCGCCCACAAGGGGGGGATGCACGTCCACGCCGTCCGCAAGCTGGCGTCGAGCTACGAGCACGTCGACCCGGCGGCCGTCGGCAACGAGCGCCGGATCCTCGTCAGTGAACTGTCGGGCAAGTCCAACATCGCCGAGAAGCTCGACGAGTTCGACCTGGGCCGCGACGAGGCGCTGCTGGCGCGGGTGCTCGACCGGGTGCAAGACCTGGAGAACGAGGGCTACCAGTTCGAGGCGGCCGAGGGGTCGTTCGTGATGCTGGTGGAGAAGCTCGCCGGCCGCCACCGCCCGGCGTTCGAGTGCCAGGGCTTCCGCGTGAGCGTCGCCGGCGACGGCGGCGCCGAGTCGCTGACCGAGGCGACGGTCAAGCTGAAGATCGGCGCGGCCGTCGAGCACACCGTCGGCGAGGGCGACGGCCCGGTCGACGCCCTCGACGCGGCCTTGCGCAAGGCGCTCGGCCCCCACTTCCCCGCGCTCGGGTCGATGCGCCTGGTCGACTACAAGGTCCGCGTCATCAACGCCCGCGAGGGGACCGCCGCCAGGGTCCGGGTGGTGATCGAAAGCGCCGACCAGAACGACGTCTGGGGGACCATCGGCGTCTCCGAGAACGTCATCCAGGCGAGTTGGCTGGCGCTTCTGGACGCCTTCGAATACAAGCTCGCCAAGGACGCACGCCAACCCCGCCCCGCCCGATCCGAGCCCGCGACCGTCTCCTGACCCAACCCGACGGAGGTCCCCCGATGGCCACCGACGTCCAGCCCGAACCGACCACCGCGCCCGTCGAGTCCGGTCGCCGTCCGTACCGCTTCACCGCCGATCAGTTCTGGAGGATGATCGAGGCCGGCGTCTTCCCGGAAAGCCACGTCGAACTGGCGCGAGGCCGGATCTATCTGATGGTCAAATATGAGCCGCACAACTTCACGGTGCTTCGGACGGCCAAGGTGCTAAGGTCGATGATGCCGGCCGGCTTCTATGTTCGCGAGGAGAAGTCGATGCGACACGACGACTGGTCGGTCCTGGAGCCGGACGTCGCGATTGTCCCCGGCGACGAGGATGTTTTCCGCCCCGACGTACCGCTGACGTCCGAGGCCGCGCTCATCGTCGAGGTCTGCGCCAGCACGCCCTGGCCCGACTACCGCCAAAAGGCGAACCTTTACGCCGCGGCGGGAGTTCCCGCGTACTGGATCGTGGACGTCGGAGGCCGCAAGATCGACGTCTTCTCCCAGCCCCGCGGCAAGGGGGCCGAGGCCGCCTACGCCGAGCAGCGGGCCTTCGCCGAGGCCGAGGCCGCGGCGGTGGTGATCGCCGGCCGCGAGGCGGACCGGATCGCGCCCCGCGACGTTCTGCCGCCCGCCTAAGCCCATTGGAGCGTCCCCATGGCCACCGACGTCCAGCCCGAAGCGACCGTCGCGCCCATCGACGCCGACCGCGATCGTCGACCGTACCGCTTCACCGCCGAGCAGTTCTGGAGGATGATCAGGGCCGGCATCTTCCCGGAAAGCCACGTCGAGTTGGTGCGAGGCCGGATCTATCTGATGACCAAGTACGAGCCGCATGGCTTCACCACACGATCCATGACTTATGCTCTGCGCGACATGATGCCGGACGGCGTCTATGTTCGCAGGGAAGAGGCGATGCGCTACGACTCCTCGACGGTCCTGGAGCCCGACCTGGCCATCGTCCCCGGGCGTGAGAACGTCTTCCAGCCCGATCCGCCGCTCGCGTCGGAGGCGCTGTGGATCGTCGAGATCTGCGCCACGACCCACTGGGCCGACTATCGACAAAAGCTGAACCTCTACGCCGCGGCGGGCGTCCCGGTCTACTGGATCGTCGATGTCGAGGGCCGCAAGATCGACGTGTTCACCCAGCCGCGCGGCGTCGGCCGAGAGGCCGGCTACGACCGTCGCGAAACCTTCGCCGAGGGCTCGCCGGTCCCCGTCGTCCTGGACGGCCGCGAGGTCGGCCGGCTCGACGCGCAAGACCTGCTGCCGCCCGTCGAAAAACCCGAACCCCCGAAACCCCTCGATCCGACCGCATGAACATCAACGAAATCCCCAAGCAGTACGACCCCAAGATCGCCCAGGACCGCTGGTACAAGGTCTGGATCGACCGCGGCTACTTCCACGCCGACCCGGCGAGCGACAAGCCGCCGTACAGCATCGTCATCCCGCCGCCGAACGTCACCGGCGCGCTGCACCTGGGCCACGCGCTCAACGACACGCTTCAGGACGTCCTGATCCGTTGGCGGCGGATGCAGGGCCGCGACTGCCTCTGGATGCCAGGCGTCGACCACGCCGGCATCGCCACCCAGGCCGTCGTCGAGCGCCGGCTGTTCGAGGAACGCAAGCTCACCCGCCACGACATCGGCCGCGAGGCCCTCGTCGCGAAGATCTGGGCGTGGAAGGACGAGTACGAGACTCGCATTCTGAACCAGATCCGCATGATGGGCTGCTCGTGCGACTGGGAGCGGACGCGGTTCACCCTCGACGAGGTCTGCTCGCGGGCCGTCCGCCGCACGTTCCTCAACCTCTTCAAGGCCGGCAAGATCTTCCGCGGCAAGCGGCTGGTCAACTGGGACGTCAAGCTCCGCACCGCCGTCGCCGACGACGAGATCTATTACGAGGACAAGCCCGGACACCTCTGGACGATCAAGTACCCCGTCAGCGGCTCCGACGAGGCGCTCCACGTCGCCACCACCCGCCCCGAGACGATGCTCGGCGACACGGCGGTCGCCGTCCACCCCGAGGATCCCCGCTACAAGCACCTGATCGGCAAGACCCTGGATCTGCCCCTGACCGACCGTAAGATCCCGGTCATCGCCGACGCCGTCCTGGTCGATCCCAAGTTCGGCACCGGCTGCGTGAAGGTCACGCCCGCGCACGACCCCAACGACTACGCCACCGGCCAACGCCACGGTCTGCCGTCGATCAACCTCATGAACCCCGACGGCTCTTACAACGAGAACGCCGGACCCAAGTACGCCGGCCTGGACCGCGTCGTCGTCCGCAAGCGGGTCGTCGCCGACCTGGAGGCCGCCGGGTTGCTGGTGAAGACCGAGCCGTACAACGTCCGGCTCAACTTCTCCGACCGCAGCAAGACTCCCATCGAACCGTACCTATCCGACCAGTGGTTCGTCCGCATGGCCGACGACCCCGACGGCGCGCCGGGGTTCGCCCAACTCGCCATCGACGCCGTCGCCGAGGGGAAGGTCCGGATCACCCCCGAGCGCTACGCCAAGAGCTATACCGACTGGCTCGCCGAGAAACGCGACTGGTGCATCAGCCGCCAACTCTGGTGGGGCCACCGCATCCCCATCTGGCACTGCTCGACCTGCTCGGCCGAGGAGTTGGAGCGCGCCTTCGCCGGCCGCTCGGACGTCTTCTGGTCCCCGGCGGAGTCCGGCGACTGGCTCGTCTGCGCCGAGCAAGACCTGCCCGCCGACGCCGTCCCCGGCCATGTGTTGACCCAGGACCCCGACGTCCTGGACACCTGGTTCAGCTCCGCCCTCTGGCCGCACTCGACGATGGGATGGCCCGAGGACACGCCCGAGCTGCGCAAGTATTACCCGACCAGCGTCCTGTCCACGGCCCGCGACATCATCACGCTTTGGGTCGCCCGGATGGTGATCTTCGGTCGGTTCAACGTCGGCGAGGTCCCGTTCCACGACGTCTACATCCATCCGGTGATCCAGGACGGCCACGGCAAGCGGATGTCCAAAATGGCCGGCAACGGCGTCGACCCGGTGGACATCATCGAGGTCTACGGCGCCGACGCCCTCCGCTACACCCTGGCCGCGGGCGCGACCGAGACCCAGGACCTGCGGATGCCGGTGGAGAAGCTCAAGCTCTCCGACGGCCGCGAGATCAACTCGTCCGACCGCTTCGAGCAGGGCCGCAACTTCGGCAACAAGGTCTGGAACGTCGCCAGGCTGGTCATGATGAACCTAGAAGGTTACGAGCCGGCGCCGGTCGACGTCGCCGCGCTCCCCGTGGAGGACCGCTGGATCCTCGCGGAGTTGGACGCGGTGGTCGCCGCCACCACCGAACACCTGGAACGGTTCCACTTCGCCGAGGCCGCCAAGGGCCTGCGCGACTTCGCCTGGGGCGAGTTCTGCGACTGGTACGTCGAGTTCGTCAAGAACCGGCTGCGCGACCCGGAGGCCCGCCCCGTCGCCCAGCGCGTCGCCGCGGCCGTGCTGGACTCGCTCTGTCGGCTGCTCCACCCGTTCATGCCGTTCCTGACCGAGCAGATCTGGGAGCCGCTGGGCGAACTGGCGCCGTCGCGAGGCGTCCCCGAGCCGACCCCGGCCGAGCCCCACGTCTGCGTCGCCGCCTGGCCGACCGTTCGGGGCTTCGCCGACGACGAGGCCCGCGCGACGGTCGACCAGTGGAAGGAGAAGACCGCGACGCTTCGCAACCTCCGGGCCGAGCGGAACGTCCCCAAGGACGCCAAGATCGCCCCCAGGATCGTCGCCGAGGGGGTCGTCGCCGACCGCCTCCGCCGCGGCGAGGCGTTCATCAAGGCCCTCGCCGGCGCGGGGAGCCTGGCGATCGGCCCCGAAACCGACGCCCGCCCCGCCGACTCCGCCGTCGTCGTCCTGGCCGACGCCGAGGTCGTCCTGCCCCTGGAGGGGCTGATCGACAAGGAGGCGGAGAAGGCTAAGCTGAAAAAGTCGCTGGCCGACCTCGACAGGCAGATCGCCCCGCTTCGGGGGAAGCTCCGCAACGAGGGCTTCGTCTCCCGGGCGCCGGCCGACGTGGTGGCCTCCTCGCGAGCCAAGCTCGCGGAGCTGGAGACCCAGCGGGCGCAGGTGGCCGCGCTTCTGGAATCGGCCTGAACTGGCGCCGCGCCGCGCGTTGACGGCGCGCGGCGCGGCCGATACCATCGATTTCGCCCGTCATGGGACGGGCGAGGGGCCCGGCGCGACGGTCGGGGGCCAGAGGAAGGGGTGGGTGCCGTGCCGGTCCAGATGGATCTCGCCAGGATCATCATCAACGAGAACAGCGATCAGCACATCATCTTCCTCAAGGAAGTCGACGGCGAACGCATGTTCCCGATCGTGATCGGCATCTTCGAGGCCACCAGCATCGACCGCCGGGTCAAGAACCAGCCGACCGCGCGCCCCTTGACGCACGACCTGCTGGCCAGCGTCATCGACGCCCTGGGGGGCGAGCTTCAGGACATCCACGTCAACGAGTTGCACAACCACACCTACTACGCCAAGCTCCGCGTCCGTCGCGACGGAGAGTTGATCGAGATCGACAGCCGCCCCAGCGACGCCATCGCGCTGGCCGTGGCGGTCGACGTCCCGATCTACGTCGCCGAGGACATCATCGACGAGGCCATGAACCAGTAGTCCGCCGGCCGTCGCGAACCGGCCGCGGCCGAAGCGCGTCGGAAGGACGGGAAATCTCGGAGGGGTGCCAGAGTGGTCGATTGGGACGGTCTTGAAAACCGTAGGTTCCGCAAGGTTCCCGTGGGTTCGAATCCCACCCCCTCCGCTTGACCGCGCCAGAGGCCCGTCGGCCGTCCTCGGGCGCGTCGTTTCGATTTTACTGACCGTCACGGATTTTGGGGGTGGCGGACGTAACGGCCTTCCCCCCTCGCGGGGGAAGGTGGCCCGAAGGGCCGGATGAGGGGGGCGGCCAGGAATGCCGTCGGAATCCAGCGTCCGCCGGGCGAGCTTCCGCGAATGACGACGGCTTTGTCGCTTGTCATCCCCCTCATCTGACCGCTCCGCGGTCTGTCTTCCCCCGCGAGGGGGGAAGACGTCGGATCAACGGCCTTCCCCCCTCGCGGGGGAAGGTGGCCCGAAGGGCCGGATGAGGGGGGCGGCCAGGAATGCCGTCGGAATCCAGCGTCCGCCGGGCGAGCTTCCGCGAATGACGACGGCTTTGTCGCTTGTCATCCCCCTCATCTGACCGCTTCGCGGTCTGTCTTCCCCCGCGAGGGGGGAAGACGTCGGATCAACGGCCTTCCCCCCTCGCGGGGGAAGGTGGCCCGAAGGGCCGGATGAGGGGGGGGCGAGCCAAAACGCCATCGACGTCCAGGGCTTCCCGGACGGGCTTCCGCGAATCGCGACGGTCGTCTCGCGCGTCGTCCCCCTCATCTGACGCCTTCGGCGTCTGTCTTCCCCCGCGAGGGGGGAAGATTCGTTCAGGCCCCCAAAATCCGTGACGGTCAGCGATTTTACGCATGACACGGATTTTGTAAGAAGTTCCATGCGGGGGGGGCGGGGATCGACCGCGGCCCGAACGTCGATCCGACGCCGACGTCGCGGGTTCCATGAGTCGTAACGTCTTGTCGGCACGTCAAATGGGTTGAGGGGGCCGACGTCGCCGCGCTGATCGCGGCCGATCCGTGCCGGGTTGCGGCACGATACTTGCTCTGCCTGTGACGTCTTCAGCGATTTCATGGGCGACGCCGCCTTTGCGGATCGGGAAGACGTGTCGAGGACGGGTCGCGGCGGGATGCGGCCCGAAGATGGCGGCGGGCCGATCGGGACGACGGCTCGACTGATCGAAGACACGGAGGTTCTTATGGCTCGAATCAGGACGCTGACTGTTGGGATCGCCGCCTGGGCCGCTCTGGCGACGACTGCCCCGGCGGCCCCCGTCTCCTGGTTCGATTCCCAGGCCGCGCTGACGGCGTGGTACGCCAACCAGATCAACAACCCCGGCAGCGTCTACGCGACGGGCGGCTCGAGCGCGGTCACGAACCTGCCGACCAACTGGTATTTCCAGCCCTCCGCCGCCGCCACGACGTTCACGGCCCAAAGCCAGGCGGCTCCCGCCGCCGCCCCGGTCGCGGTCGCGGCCCAGTCCGTTCAGGCGACGACCCTCGCCGCCTCGCCCTCCCGGGCCGATGCGTTCGTCAACCTGGGGACCGGCCCCTACGGCGATGCGTCGATCACGACGGGCGACGCCCGGCCGTGGTACCAGAGTCCCGCCGCCGCCGCCGTCTATGGCGGGGCCCCCTCGGCCTCCCAGCAAGCCGGCTTCGACCGGGACGTCCTCTCCAAGGTTCAGCAGACGTTCGCCCTCAGCGGGATCGACCTCAAAGTGACGGGCGACCCGAACGTCCCCGCCGCGCACATGCTGAGCGTCGTCTCGGGAGCCTCGTACAAGGACAACCCCGACGCGATCGGGATCACCCAGGTCGGAGGCGACGGCTACAGCTTCATCGACAAGCTGAACTACGCCTCCAACCCCGACCAGCTCGCCTGGGCCGTGGCCCATAACGTGGCGCACGAGTTGATGCACGCCGAGGGGGTCGCGTCGCATCCCGACGCGACCGGGGCCCACGTCGACTCCGCCACCGCGGACTGGAGCATGCTGACCGACCCCAAGAGCAGCTTCAGCCCCGCCGCCGTCGCCTTGATCAAGTCGGCGATGGCCAACGGCGCCGACGCTTCCGGCCTTGGCGCCGAACTCCTCGACTCGGCCGGCCTCTTCGCCCACGACCATGCGGAGGGCGGCCTTGAGGGCGCGCAGGTCCTGGCGGCACCCGTTCCCGAGCCGGCCACGGTCGCCGTCTGGATGGTCGGGCTGGTCGGCGGGATGGTTTTGCAGCGCCGCGGTCGAAGGGGCTCCTGACCGATCGACGCTCGCGGGCTTGACCGACCGCCGCCCCTGATGGTCCGATGGAGGGAAAGGCGGCTGGATGAAGCCGCCGTCCCCGGGACCCACGAAGCGCGGCCGCGAATCATGAACGCCTGGCATCTGGTCATCATATCGCTCGCCGTTGCCTCGACGGCGCCCGCCATGTTCCTTCGCGGTCGGAAATCGAGCGTCCGGCCTCGCCCGAAGGCCGAGTTCGGCCCCGTCCTGCTTCCCCTCTGGTGGGCCGCCCGCGCCTACTGCCGCCTTTGGCATCGCCTCCCCCTCGACGGCTGGGCGCCGCTTCCCCCCCGCGGTCCCGCCATCCTCATCGCCAATCACACCTGCTGCATCGACCATCTGCTGATCCAGTCGCGCTCGCGACGAGTGCTGGGCTACATGATCGCGCGGGACATGTACGAACTGCCGGTCGTCCATCATTTCTGCGTGCGGACGGGTTGCATCCCGGTCGACCGCGACGGCCGCGACTTGCGGGCGATGCGCTCGGCGCTTCGGGCGCTGGAGGACGGACGGGTCGTGCCGATCTTCCCGGAAGGGCGGATCTCGCCGGAAGGGGGACGGACGCTCGGCGCGATCCGGTCGGGCGCGGCGTTTCTCGCCTTGCGTTCGGGCGTCCCGGTCGTCCCGGCCTTTCTCTCGGGGACGCCCGAGACGATCGAGATCGGGCCGTCGCTGCGGCGGCGGTCGCGCTCCCGCGTGCTCTTCGGCCCGCCGGTCGACCTGTCCGATTTCGACGCCTCGCAGGCGGGGAACAAGGACGTTCTCGCGCGGGTCTCCCAGCGGTTCGAGCGGGCGCTTCGGGAGCTTCAAGCCCGAAGCCTCGGTCTGAAGACGAGCGAGGAATCGGCGGACGAGGGATCCGTCGAGTGAGCCTCGCCGACGTCCTCGGCCGCTACCCGGCCGGTGAGCGCCCCCTGGCCGCGCCCGCGCCGCTCGGTTCCGCCGGCGGCTACAGCGGCTCCCGGCTTTGGCGCTACGCCGCTACAGGCGGACCGCGGGCCGCGCGCGCCTGGCCGGTCGGGACGGATCTCGGCCGGGTCGTCCGGGTCCACGCCTGGTTGCGGTCGACGTCCGACCTGCCGTTCGTCGCCCGACCGATCGCGGCCCTGGACGGCTCGACCGCGATCGAACTGGACGGCCTGTGCTGGGAGGTCGCGCCCTGGCTTCCCGGCGCGTCGGCGGTCAACGTCCCCTCCGTCGCTCGCGTCCGCGCCGGCTTCGAGGGCCTCGCCGCGCTGCACGCGCGGCTGTCGGGCGTCGACGCCCGCGTCGGCCCGAGCCCCGGCCTGGCCGCGCGTCGTGACGAGTTGCGGGCGCTGATCGGAGGGGGCTTCGACCTCCTCTCGGCGCGGCTGTCGGCTCGTACCGGCGACCCGCTCGCGGCGGACGCCCTGGCGTGGTTGGCCCTGGCGCGTCGCGTCGCGCCGGGGGTGCTGGCGCGGGCGGCGGCCGCCGCCCGGCTCGTCCTGCCGCTTCAACCTTGCCTTCGCGACGCCCGTCCCGAGCATTTCCTGTTCACCGACGACGTCTTGACCGGCCTGGTCGACTTCGGCGCGATGGACGTCGAGACTCCCGCGGCCGATCTCGCCCGGCTTGTCGGCGAATGGTTCCCGCGCGGCTTGGCCGACGACTTGCGAGCCGAGGGGCTCGCCGCTTACCGGCGGCCGCGGCCCGTCACGGCCGACGAGGACGCCGCGGCCGTCGCGTTCGAGGAGCTGGCCGACGTCCTCGTCGCCGAGCGCTGGGTCCGCTGGCGGTTCCTGGAGGACCGGCGGTTCGAGGACGATCGGGCGGTCGCCGCCGGACTCACGCGCGGGCTCGCCCGACTGCGGCGCTTGGCCGGGCGTTGATTCAGATCGGGGACGACGGATCGGCGGGTTGGTCGGACGTGTCGCCGAGGATCCGCCGGGCGTCCTCGGGACCGATCGAGATTCGGTGGATCGCCAGCGCCCGGCCGGTTCCGGGATCGACGACCACCAGGGCCCCGTTGAGGCGGACGTCCTGGCTGGCGACGTCGAAGTGGGTGGGGACGGAGGTGAGGGTGGCGGAGAGGACGCGGTCGTAGCGACGGCCGAGGATCCCGTCGTGCGGCCCGGTCATGCCGACGTCGCACTGGAAGGCCGCGCCGCCGGGGAGGATCCGTTCGTCGGCGGTGGCGACGTGGGTGTGGGTGCCGAGCACGGCGGAGACGCGGCCGTCGAGGTAGCGGCCGAGAAGCTGCTTGTCGCTGGTGGCCTCGGCGTGGACGTCGACCAGGACGACCCGCACGGAAGACTCGACGCCGCCGAGCACGCGGTCGACGGCGCGGAACGGGCAGTCGACGGGCTTCATGAAGGTCCGCCCCAGCACCGAGAAGACCGCCACGACCGTGCCGTCGCGGGCTTCCGCCAGGGCGAGTTCCGGGCCGGGGGAGTCGGGGGAGAGGTTGGCCGGCTTCAACACGCGGTCGGTCCGATCGAAGATCTGGTGGATCTCGTCCTTGCGGTAGACGTGGTCGCCCATGGTCATGACGTCGACCCCGGCGTCGACCAACTCCTCGTGGCAGCGGAGCGTCAGGCCGGAGCCGCCGGCGGCGTTCTCGGCGTTGCAGACCGCCAGGCCGATCCCCCATCGGGGGATCAGCCGGGGGAGGACCTGCGAGACGATCTTCCGGCCCGGAGCGCCGACCACGTCGCCGATGAAGAGGATCTTAAGGGGAGTCAACGTCTGGCCTGCTTTCGGCCCGGGGTCATCGGGCGAATTCGACGCAACGGGTCTCGCGAAGGACCGTCACCTTGACCTCGCCGGGGTAGGTGAGCCTGGACTGGATGGCCTGGGCGACCTCGCGGCAGAGGGCGGCGGCGGAGGCGTCGTCGAGTTGGCGGCTGTCCACCATGACGCGGACCTCGCGACCGGCCTGGATGGCGTAGGCCTGTTCGACCCCCGGGAAGCCCAGGGCCAGGGCCTCCAGCTCCTCCAGGCGGCGGACGTACTTCTCCAGGGTGTCGCGACGCGCCCCGGGGCGGCTGGCGCTGATGGCGTCGGCGGCGGCGACCAGGACGGTGTAGGGGGCGTCGGGCCGAAGGTCGTCGTGGTGGCCCAACGCCGCGTGCGCGACTTCCCTCCCCTCGCCGTGGCGGCGGAGCAGTTCCGCGCCGACGGCGGGGTGGCCTCCCTCCATCTCGTGATCGGCCGCCTTGCCGATGTCGTGCAGCAGTCCGCAGCGGCGGCCCAGGGCGCCGTCCAGGCCGATCTCCTCGGCCATCATGCCGGTGAGAAACGCGACCTCGATCGAGTGCCGCAAGACGTTCTGGGAATAGCTGGTGCGGAACTTGAGCTTGCCCAGATAGTCCAGCAGTTTCTCGTGCAGGCCGACGACCTCGGCCTCGTGGGCGGCGTCGCGGCCGAGCTTTTGGATGTGTCGGTCCATCTCGGCCTGGACGTCGGCGACGATCTCCTCGATCCGAGACGGGTGGATCCGGCCGTCCTGGATCAGCCGCTCCAGGGCGAGCTTGGCGATCTCGCGGCGGACGCTGTCGAAGCCGGTGACGATCACCACGCCGGGGGTGTCGTCCACGATCACGTCGACGCCGGTCGCCTTCTCGAAGGTCCGGATGTTCCGGCCCTCGCGACCGATGATCCGGCCCTTCATCTCGTCGTTGGGGATGTCGACGGTGCTGACGGTGATCTCGGCGGTGTGGCTCGCGGCGTACCGCTGGATGGCGACCGCCAGAATCTCGATCGCCCGTTCGCGGCAGGTCTCGCGGACGCGGGCCTCGTGACGCAGGATCCGCTCGCCGGCCTCGCCCCGGAGTTCCTCCTCGACCCGGTCCAGGACGAGCCGACGCGCCTCCTCGGCCGAGATGCCCGCCACGCGCTGGAGCTCCTCCAGCCGACGGGCCTCCAACCGCTCGACCTCCCGGCGGGCGATCGCGATCGCGGCGTCGCGCTCGGCCAGGGCTCGGCGGACGTCGTCCAGTTCGCCCTCCTTCCTGGTGAGCAGGTCGAGCCTTTGGTCGAGCAGGTCGCCGCGCTTCTCCAGCCGGCGTTCCTGATCGCGAAGGTCGCGGCGGATCGCCTCGGCCTCGTCCTCCAGGGCCCGGCGTTGGCGTAGGGCCTCCTCGCGCGCGTCCAGTTCGCCCTGGAGGCGCAGGGCGTCGGCCTCGCGGCGGGCTTCGGCGAGGACGCCGTCGGCCAGGAGGCGTTCGGTCGCGGCGCGGCGGCGAGCGGCGACGGTCCACGCCCCCCAGGCTCCCAAACCTCCCAGGATCAGCCCGATCAGCAGTCCGTATTCCACGCCCGGCCTTTCCGCTCAGTCACACGTCGACCATCCGGCGGGCCGCCGATCGGGATGCGACCGCGCTCGCGAGGAAATCGTCGAGCCGGGCGGGGAAGGAACCCGTCCCGAGGCTTCGCCGCCGCGCCGGCCGCGGGGGACGTCGGAGTCGCGATCGGGCCCATGCGTCGGGCCGGCACCTACTTTAGTGGAAACCAAGGGGGCGGTCAAACGTCCGCCCCGTCGCTTTCGACCGGATCGTCAGGGGAGGGGGGGATAACCCGCGGCGACGTCGGGAGGGCCGGCCGCGGCCGCGGCGGGGCTCGTCTCCAGATGCTCGTGGAGGATGCGCTGGACCTCGCGGATGGCCAGGGGGTCTTTCTGGACGCCGTGGTCGGAGCGGACGATCTTCTCCGAGGCGACCTCGTCCAGGTGGGAGCTGCGGTAGGGGACGACGCCGTCGGTGGTCTGGCGGCGGTCGTCGGCGCGGAGCGAGCCGATGATCGAGTGGAAGACCACGTCCGCGGCCGGCTTCATGTTCAGGATCGCCAGCAGGATCGGCGAGTCGGTCGCCAGAGTCTCGATGCTCGTCGGAAACCGCTTGAAGCGGCTCTTGAAGGCGTCGGGGTTGTCCTTGACGAGTCGGCCCAGCAGCTTGGCGATGGAGTCCGGATCGGTGATGAGGCTGGTGCTCACCCGGCCGATGACCCCCTTGCCCAGGTCCGACCCCCGGTGCGGGGTCGCCAGGAAGACGACCCGCTTGACGAACGGCAGCGGCTCGAAGAACAGCAGCCGCTTGAGCTCGCCCAGGACGTCGGCCGGGCCGAGGATGTCGTCGAAGGTCTGGTCCGAGTTGAGCAGCCACAGTTCGTCGCTGCTGGAGAGCGTCATGCAGTGGCTGAGCAGGCCCCCCATCGAGTGCCCCAGCAGGACCATGCGGTCGAATGACGGGTCGCCGCCGTCGGGGTTGTAAAGGTCTCGGGCCTGGACCAGGGACTCGCGGAGGCTCGCGGCGGCGACCGGCAGCGGGACGCCGGTGGGGTACATGTACAGAAGGAACTGGTAGCGGTCTCGGATGGCGGGATCCCGTTGCAGCTCGTCGAGCATCGGGATCCACGTCAGCGGGCTGCTGATGAGGCCGTGGACCATCACCACCGGGATCTTTCCCGATTCGTAGGGGCGGATCATCAGGAGGTTGGCCCGTTCCAGCGACTGCTCGGGCTTCATCAGGCCGGTCCACCGGAACCGATCCAGGTCGGTTCGCGACCACATGTAGGCCAGCGGGGTCGTCAGGTCGATCTCAAGGGCGATCTGGGCCGGCGGCTGGCCGACGAACTGGTAGAGGATCGGGTCGACCAGTCGCAGGGTGCAGCGGCGGACTCCGGCGGCGGTCTCGCCGGGGTCGCGGAGGCGGGAGTCGGGGGCGAGGAAGGCCGTCAGGGGGAAGGCCATCTCGGCCGGGTAGAAGACCTCGTCGGGCCGCCGCGCCTCGGCTTTCTGGTCGCCCTCGCGGACGGCGATCAGCGGCACGCCCAGGCCGTACTGGTTGCGGCTGGAGGCCAGGCCGCCGACGACGAAGTCGCTGCAAGGCAACAGCTTGTGAACATCGCCCGCTTGCCAGGGCGAACCCCGCTCCACGACGACCTGCAACTCCTGGTCGCGGTCTCCGGCCTTGAGCTTGATCTTCCCCCGGGGGTCGATGGGGTGATCGGCCTGGGCGGCGCGGATGACTCGTTCCAGGCCGGCGTTGTACAGTTCGCAGGCCAGGCGGTAGCGAGGGTCGGCGGGGGCCCTGCCCGCGGCCAGTTCCGGGTCGAACAGGTAGTCGTGGGCGTAGGCGACGGCGTCCAGGTAGCGCCCCGTCGCGACGGCCTTGTGCCAGCGGTCGTTGCGGCAACCCTCCACCCACGACAACTCGGCGAGGGCGTAGACCAGTTCGGCCGACGGTTGCGACCGCGCCGCCTTCTCCAGCGCGAGCAGGGCGTGCTCGGGATCCTTGCGGTACCGGCGTTCCAGGTCGAACCGGCCGAGGGTCTCCAACGTGCGGGGGCTGGGCCGGTCGATGGCGACCGCGGCGGCGTGCGTCGCGGCGAAGCCCCGGTCGCCTCGGGCGGTCTGGATCGTGACGTCCGACCAGCCCAGCAGCGTCGAGGCGGCCAGGACGACGTGGGCGATGGTCATGTCTGGGTCACTCCATTGACCCCGGTCGGTGGCCGGGTTCCCGCGGCGGCCCGCCGTTCTCCGCGCGCCGGACGTCCCGGCCCCCAAGGGCCGGATCATGCCGCCCCGCTCGCCGACGGTCAATCCCGATCCCTCGCCGCCGGCGAACCCACCGGCCTCGACGGTTCGGAAGGAGGTCGGCCGCCCCCTCGTCACCACGTCGAAGCCGGAACCCGTCGCCGCGGAATTCGGTTCGTTCGCGCTCGGCCCGCGGGGGAATGCGTGTCGCAACTTATTGAAAATCAACGAGTTGCACGCCGAGCCTTCGGCTTCGTTCGTCGTGATCGAAACTTGAATTCCGAGGTCGGCCGTTCCATCGGGTCGGCACGGCCCCGGTCCCGCCCCCGCGACGCCCGACGGTCGCCGTCGCGTTTCCGGTTTCGCGTTCATGCGTCCGAGATGTCAAAAAGCGACGATCCACCCGGCATGATCGCCGGGTGACGTCGCGAGATTTCAGGATTCCGTCGAAATTCGAGAAATTCGAGATGCTCGTCGCCAATCACCACCCGGTCGCCCTGTTGAAAACCTGAACAACCGATAACGGCAAACATCCCTTCTCCCCTTGTGGGAGAAGGTGGCCGAAGGCCGGATGAGGGGGCGACCGGCGTCGCATCTCGCGTCCGGCCATGACTTTGAAGTCCGGGGCTTTCGATCGCGCCCCCCTCATCCGCCCCTTCGGGGCACCTTCTCCCACGAGGGGAGAAGGGATTAAGCATGCTCGCTCGCGGAAGTTTTCGACAAAGCACCACCAGGTCGTGAGCCGTTAAATATGGACCGATTCGCCGCGGCCCTGGCCGGCGGCCTCCATGACCGCCTCGGAGAAGGTCGGGTGGGGGTGCATGGCGTGGATGATCTCGTCCTCGGTGGCTTCCAGCCGCATGGCCATGACGAGTTCGGCGATCAACTCGGTGGCGGCGGCGCCGATGATGTGGGCGCCCAGGAGTTCGCCGTACTTCTTGCCGAAGATCAGCTTGACGAAGCCGTCGCTCTCGCCGGCGGCGAGCGCCCGGCCGCTGAACTGGAACGGGAACTTGCCGACGCGGATCTCGTGGCCGGCCTCGCGGGCGGCCTTCTCGGTCAGGCCGACGCTGGCGACGCCCGGCTCGGTGTAGGTGCAGCCGGGGATGATGTTGTAGTCGACGTTATGCTTGGAGTGTCCGAGGATCCGCTCGACGCAGTAGACGGCCTCGTGATGCGCGACGTGGGCCAGCCAGGGCGGGCCGATGACGTCGCCGACGGCGAAGATCGTCGGCACGGCGGTCACGAAGCCGTTGGCGCGGTCCACCTTGATGTGACCGCGGTCGATCTCGACCTTCACGTTCGGGGCGAACAGCCCCTCGACGTTGCCGGTGACGCCGATGGCCACCAGCGCCACGTCGGCCTCGATCGTCTTTTTCCCCCCGGGGGTCTCGATCTCGGCCTTCACGCCGGTCTTGGTCTTTTCCAGCTTGGTGGTCTTGGAGCCGGTATGGATCTCAAGGCCCTTGGCGGACAGGCTCTTCTTGAGGGCGTCGGAGACCTCCTCGTCCTCGAGCGGCAGGACGTGGGCCTGCATCTCGACCACCGTGACCTTGGTGCCGATGGCGTTGTAGAAGTAGCCGAACTCCAGGCCGATGGCGCCCGCGCCGATGACGAGCATCGACTTGGGTTGCGTCGGGAGCGACATCGCCTCCTTGGAGGTGATGATCCGTTCGCCGTCGAACTCGACGCCGGGGAAGGGCTTGGGTCGCGCTCCGGTGGCGACGACGATGGCGTCGGTGGTGACGGTCTCGTCGCCGATCTTGACCTGGTTGGGGCCGACGACCTGGGCGGATCCGATCCTCGACTTCACCTTGTACTTGCGGAAGAGGCCCTCGATCCCCTTGTTGAGCTGTCCGGCGACGTCCCGGCTGCGGCCGATCATCGCGCCGAAGTCCCAGTCGGCCTGGCCCTGGAATCCGAACTTCGCGCCGTGGCGCTTGACCATCTCGACCAAATGGGCGTTGGACAAAAGCGCCTTGGTGGGGATGCAGCCCCAGTTGAGGCAGACGCCGCCGAGCTTGTCCTTCTCGACGCAGAGGACGCGCTTGCCGAGTTGGGCCGCGCGGATCGCCCCGGCGTAGCCGGCGGGGCCGCCGCCGATCACCACGATGTCGTAGTCGTTGGCCATGGTCGTTGTCGGTGGGTTCCGAAGAGGAGGGGGAGGATTGAACGGCCTTCCCCCCTCGCGGGGGAAGGTGGCCCGAAGGGCCGGATGAGGGGGAGGACGCGCCGGAAGACCGTTGACGTCCAATGCTTGCCGGACGGGCTATCACGAATCGCGACGGTCCTCGTTCGCGTCGTCCCCCTCATCTGACCGCTTCGCGGTCTGTCTTCCCCCGCGAGGGGGGAAGAGGGACGTCAAAGCAGCATGCGGGCCGGCTCTTCGAGCAGGTTTTTGAGCGTCCGCATGAAGTCGGCCGCCTCGGCGCCGTTGACGGCGCGGTGATCGACGGTGAGCGTCAGGGTCATGACGCTTCCCGCGACGATCGCGTCGCCCTGGACGACCGGGCGGCGCTCGGCGGCGGAGACGGCGAGGATGGCGGCCTCGGGGAGGTTGATGATGGCGTCGAACTGCTTGACGCCGTACATCCCCAGGTTGCTGACGGTGAACGTCCCGCCGGTGAGTTGCTCGCCGGAGAGGTTGCCGCCGCGGGCGGCCGCGGCCAGCGCCTCGCTCTCCCGGCGGATCTCGATCAGCCCGAGTTCGTCGGCGCGGTGGAGGACCGGGACGATCAGTCCTTCCTCAAGCGCGACGGCGATGCCGATGTTGACCTCGCCGCGCTGGACGATGGCGTCGGGCTCGAAGGTGGCGTTCAGGGCCGGGTGGCGGCGGAGGGCGACGGCGACCGCCTTGGTGACGAAGTCGCCGACGGAGAGCTTGACCTTTTGGGCCGCCAGTTCCTTGTTGAGCGTCTCGCGCAGGACCAGCAGCTTGTCGACCCGGACGTCCACGGTGACGTGGAACTCCGGCGCGGTCTGCTTGGACTGCGTCATGCGCTGGGCGATGGTCTTGCGCATCCGCGAGTTGGGGATCCGCCTGTCTTCACGCGCGGCGCGGGCGTGGCCGTTGGCGGCGGCGACGGCGGCGCCGCCCCTGGCCAGGAAGTCCTCGACGTCGCGACGGATGACGCGACCGCCGGGGCCGGTCCCCTTGACGCGGGCGAGGTCGACGCGGCCCTCGGCGGCGACCTTGCGGGCCAGCGGGCTGGATCGGACGCGACCGCCGGGGGCGGCGGCGACCGCGACGGCCCCGTCGTCCTCGCGCTCGTCGCGCGCCTCCCGGCCTTTCGAGGCCGTCTTGGGGGCGCCGTTGCCGCCGCCGCTCGTGGAGCCCGCGGCCGCGGGCCTGGCGTCGGTCTCGGCCTTGGCCTTGGCGCCGCCGGCGAGTTTGGCGGCGACCTCCTTGGGGTCCTCTCCCTTCTTGGCGAGGACCAGCACGCGCTCGCCCAGTTGCACCTCGTCGCCGGCCTGGTGGTCGAGGAGGGCGACGACGCCGTCGTCATACGCCTTCATCTGCATCGTGGCCTTGTCGGTCTCGATGTCGGCCAGGGCGTCGCCTTCCTTGATCGCGTCCCCCACCTTGACGAGCCACTGGGCGATGACCCCGCTCTCCATGGTGGGGCTGAGCTTGGGCATGGTCACTTCGATCGGCACGAATCCACTCCTCGGGGCCGAAATCTAGTAGACCGTCGCACATAAGAACATGGGTTCGCTTCGTCGAAAAATCCGAAGTGGCCTGATGGCGATCATCCCTTCCCCCCTTGTGGGAGAAGGCGCCCCGGAGGGGCGGATGAGGGGAGGCGCGACCGGAAGCCCCTGGAAACGCCCCCCTCATCCGGCCTTCGGCCACCTTCTCCCACAAGGGGAGAAGGGATTACACCTTTCCGTCCGCGGTGGTTTTCGAGAAAGCAGTCCCGTATTCCTAGATGCGTCGGTCTACCAGGCCCCCCGTCGGCCTCGCGGGGCGGGGGACCCTGGGATCAGCGATAGGTCACCTGGTCGACGGCCGCGAGGATTCGCGGGACGGACGGGAGCATGGAGCTTTCCATCCGCTTGTTGTAGGGGATCGGGGCGTCGCTGGAGGCGACGCGGAGGATCGGGGCGTCGAGTTCGTCGAAGACCGCGCGGTAGATCCGGTCGGCGACGCCGGCGCCCAGGCCGCAGTAGGGCCAGTTTTCCTCGACGATGACGGCGCGGTGGGTCTTGACGACCGACCGGGTGAGCGTCTCCATGTCGAGCGGGCGGATGCTCCGCAGGTCGATCACCTCGGCGTCGATCCCCTGGGCGGCCAGTTCCTCGGCGGCGGCGAGCGTCTCCTTGAGGGGGCGCGAGTAGGTGATGAGGGTGACGTCCTCGCCGGGTCGCTTGACGTCGGCCTTGCCGATGGGGACGAGGTGTTCGCCGTCGGGGACTTCTCCCTTCTGGGGGTAGAGGACCTCGTGCTCCAGGAAGACGACCGGGTCGTCGGAGCGGATGGCCGATTTCAGGAGGCCCTTGGCGTCGGCCGGGGTGGCCGCCGTCAGGACGGTCAGGCCGGGGACCTGGGCGTACCACGCCTCGGGGCGGTGCGAGTGGGTGGCGCCGAGTTGGCCGGCCATCCCGGAGCTGCCGCGGAAGACGATGGGCATGTCGAACTGGCCGCCGCTCATGTAGCGCATGTTGGCGGAGTTGTTGACGATCTGGTCGAACGCCACCAGGCTGAAGCTGAAGGTCATGAACTCGACGATCGGCCGCAGGCCGACCATGGCGGCGCCGATGCCGATGCCGGCGAAGCCTTCCTCGGAGATCGGCGTGTCGACGACCCGGCGGGGGCCGAACCGCTTGAGCATCCCCTGGGAGACCTTGTAGGCGCCGTCGTACTCGGCGACCTCCTCGCCCATGAGGAAGACGCGGTCGTCCCGCTCCATCTCCTCGGTCATCGCCTGGTTGAGGGCTTCTCGGAACGAAAGAACCGCCATGGTCACTCCTGGGGGATGAAGGGGGCCGCCGTGACGTCCTCGTACAGCGACTCCAAGGACGGCTGCTCGCTGTCCTCGGCGAACTCGATCGCATCCTCGATCTCGGCCTTGACCTCGTCGAGCATCGCCTCGATCGCGTCGTCGTCGAGCCAGCCGCGGTCGCGCAACACGTTCTCGTACTGGATGATCGGGTCTTTCTTCATGTGCTCGTCCAGCTCGCCGCGGGAGCGATAGGTCGCCGGGTCGCTGATCGAGTGGCCCTTGTAGCGGTAGGTGCCGGCCTCGATGACGCTGGGACCCTCGCCGGCGCGGGCGTGCTCGACGGCCTCCAGGGTCGTCTTGGCCATCGCCTCGACGTCGTTGCCGTTGACCTGGTGGCCGGGGATGCCGTAGGGGACGGCGCAGCGGACGGTCAGGTCCTCGACGGCGCTGGAGCGGACCAGTTGGGTCCCCATGGCGTACAGGTTGTTCTCGATGATGTAGACGACCGGCAGCTTCCACAGGGCGGCCATGTTGAGGGCCTCGTGGACGCCTCCCTGGTTGATGGCGCCGTCGCCCAGGTAGCAGAGGGTCACGCGGTCCTCGCCGCGGTACTTGGCGGCGAAGGCGAAGCCGGCGGCCAGCGGGATGTGGCTGCCGACGATGGCGTGCCCCCCCAGCATGCCCCGCTTCACGTCGAAGAAGTGCATCGAGCCGCCCTTCCCCTTGGAGCAGCCGGTGGCCTTGCCCAGAAGCTCGGCCATGCCGACGCGGGCGGGCATCCCCATGATCAGGGCGTGGCCGTGGTCGCGGTAGGCGGTGACCACCCAGTCGTTCTCGCGGAGCACGCCGATCGACCCCACCGCCACCGGCTCCTGGCCGCTGTATTGGTGGAAGAACCCGCCGATCTTGTTCCCCTTCTGGTAGAGCATCTCGGCCCGTTCCTCGAACCGGCGGATCAGCATCATCTGCCGCAGCCAGTCCAGGGCTTTGGTCCGGTCGACGATCGGTTCCACTTCCATTTGTACTGAGGCCATTGCACCCTGACTCCTGAGTGGACGGTGGACCAGGCGGGGCTTGGTGGGGCAAGGCCCCTCGCCCGTTCGGGGCGGGTCGCTCCCCGAGGCGACGACCGACGCGGCGGACTCGCCGCGACCGCGGCTCGATCGACGCCGCGCCGCGGGCGGCCATGGTCTCTAGTCCATCATCCGCCGATGGTATTCTGGACGGTCCATCTTATACGAAACTCCCGCCGTCTTGCCAGAAAGGTTGACCCGGAATCGAACCCGACGGCCCCCGCGCGCCTCTGAGGAAATCCGCGCCGGCGGGGATTCGCTCGGAAAACGGCGGCTGGGCCGGGTCTTTCTCCTTGGCGACGCGACGGTCGCGCCGACCTTCGATCTCTCCGGGGCGATGATGGATGAACCCGCCGAACGCCTGGCGAGCGGCGAGCCGGCGGCCTTCATCGCGTTGTACGACGCGACGGCCGACCGCCTCCGCCATTACCTCGTCGCCATGCTGGGGGCATCGGCCGACGCCGACGACGTCCTTCAAGAAACCTTCCTCCGACTCGCCCGCGACCGTCGGCGATTGACGGAGATCGACGACCCGATCGCCTTCGCGTTCGCGGTCGCCCGCAACGAGGCCCGCCGCTGGCTCGACTCCCGCCGTCGCCGCTCCGCGACGACCGCCGCCGCCCGCGACCTGTTCGTCGAGGCCGATTCCGACGACCCAAGCGCCCGCGAGGCGGCCGAGGACGCCGCGCTCGCCCTGGCCGCCTTGAGCATCTCCGACCGCGAGATCGTCGAGTTGAAGCTGTTCGCCGGCCTGACCTTCCGGGAAATCGCCGCGATCGTCGGCCGCCCGCTGGGGACGGTCGCCTCGCGCCATCAAGCCGCCCTGGGACGGATGCGCGACGTTTTGTCGAGGAGGGAGCGATGAACGACGACGTGGAGCGACGCCTCGCCGCGTTGACGCCCCGAGGCGCGCCGGCCGAGCTTCGGGCGCGGATCCTCCAGGCGGTCGCCGACGAACTCGCGCGGCCGGTCGCCCCGCGAACGCGACGGCGCTTCCCCATCGGCCTGGCGACGGCCGCGGCGCTGGTCCTGGCCGTCGGCTTGAACCTGATGGCCGATCGCGACGCCGCGGCCCGGATCGATCGCGCGTTCGGCCCCCGGCCGATCTCGCCCCAGGCGCTCGCGATCGCCCGCGACGTCGCCGAGGTCGCCGGGCCCGAGGCCGGCCGCTGGGCGCTCGACCGCCTCTCCGCGGCGACGGTCCCGGCCGAGCCCGACCCCGCCCGCCACGTCGCCGAGGTGCAACGCCTCGCCCATGATTTGAACCGCGAACTTCGGGAGGAACCTCATGAAGCGCCTCATCCTCAAGTCCCTCAAGTGGGGCGGGGTCGTCCTCGGCCTCTTTCTGGTCGTGTTCTTCTCGTGGAGCGCGTGGCATACGCGCGTCACCGGGCGACGGCTTGAGGCCCGCCTGCAAGCGCTCCGGGCGGCCGGCGATCCCGTCTCCCTGGCCGACCTCGCCGCCAGGCCGATCCCGCCGGGCGACAACGCCGACGTCGCGCTGGAGGACGTCGCGGCCGAGGCGGAGGCGATCCAGAAGGGGTTGATGGAGATCTTCCCCAAGATCGGCCGCCCCGAGGGTTCGATGGACGCGGAAACTCAATCCAAGGTCGAGGCCCTCTTCCGCGACCATCCCCGCGTGGTCCCTCGGCTGTTGGAGGCGGCGGAACGTCCCGATTACGCGCACGCTTACGACGTCTCGCTCCCCACGACCGAGTTCCTCTCGAAGCTGATGGACGTGATCCCGAAGCATCGAACCGCGGCCAGGGTGCTGGCGGCCTGGTCGATGCTGCTCACGTCCCAGGAGAAGCGCGACGAGGCGATCGCGGTGAACGTCGCGGGGTTGAAGCTGTCGGCCCACTGGTCGCGCGAGCCGATGCTGATCGGCTACCTCGTCTCCGTGGCGACCACCCGGCAGGCGCTGCTCGGCGCGGCCCAGGTCTTGCGGTCGGGCCCCGTCGCCGAGGAGTCCCGCCGCGCGCTCGACGCGGAGCTGGCCCGCCGCGACGACCTCGACGGCTATCGGCGCGCCCTCCGCGTCGAGCGATCGTTCTCGCTGACCGTGTGCCGCGAATTCACCCGGAACATGTTCTGGCTGCGCGGCTGGCTGTTCAATAACGCGCTGCTGATGTTCATTGATTTCTATGAGGAACAACTCCAACGCTCCGAGACGCCGTACCCGGGGCTCGCCGCTCTGGGCCCGCCGACGTCCACCCGCGGCTACTGGCATCCGCTACGGCCGCTGGCGGACCTTCTGGAGCCCGCCGTCCTGGCGGCCCGTCGCGCGGCGGAGACCCAGCGCGCGATCGTTCGGGCGCTCCGCGTGTTGAACGCGCTTCAGGCCCTCCCGCCGGACGCGCCGGCGCCGGCCGATTTGACGACCCTGGGCCTTCCCGCCGCGGCGATCCTCGACCCGTACACCGAGAAGCCGCTGATCGTCAAGAAGCTCCCGGAGGGCTGGCTCGTCTACTCCGTCGGCCCCGACCTGGTCGACGACGGCGGGATCCTCGACAAGGACCGGGACGTCGGCTTCGGCCCGGCCGAGGCCCCGTCGAAGTCGCCGACGCCTGGGGACTGATCTCCGAAGTCGCGCCCCGTGGAGGCTTGACATCCAGGCCCGGATGACGAAATGTTGAAGGATCGGGGCCGTCTTTCAAGTCGCCCCGCCTCCTCCTCAAGACCGGCCCCACCCATGCCCACCGCGCGACGACGATTTTGGACGCTCCTGCTCCGGCTGCCGCCGGCGTTGGCGTTCGCGATCGCCGTGGCGATCGGAACGGACGCGGCGGCCTGCGCCCCCGAGGGCCACTCGTCGACCTGCAAGTGCCCGGCGAGTTGCCACGAGCGAGCCAAATCGTGTTGCCGACGGCCGAAACCCGCGGCCGATCGCGAGGAGAAGCAAGCCGCGCCGGCCGCTCCGACCGTCGATGGGACGGCGGAGACGGTCGACGGCCCCTCGGGTTCCTGCGTGTGCGCCGCGCCTCGCGGCGAGGACGTCGCGCCGGTGAAGACCGCGACGGTCGAGAGGGGCGACGCGGCCTGGCTCGGCCTCGCGTCCCGTCGCGCGCTCGCGCGCGGCGACCGCCTCCCCCCGCCGTCGTCCGAGCGTCCCGCGACGGGGGACGGCCCCCGACTCGACCGCCCTCCGCGATCGACCCCCTCGGCCTGAGCGCGCGCCCAGGCCGCTCCACGCGCGTCTTGCGTCCGCGCCGGCGAGCCCGGCGCCTTCGTGGAAGGTCCGTATCACGGGGATCGTTATGTCGATTCGAAAGGGTTTCACGCTCATTGAATTGTTGGTGGTGATCGCGATCATCGCCGTTTTGATCGCGCTTTTGCTTCCGGCCGTGCAGGCGGCCCGCGAGGCGGCGCGCCGCGCCCAGTGCATGAACAACCTCAAGCAGTTGGGGCTGGCGATGCACAACTACCACTCGTCGGTGAACACGTTCCCGGTCGGCTTCCTCTACCCGAGGTCGGGCCAGACCTATCCGGGGATTCCGGCATTGCACTACCGCTGGTCGGTGCTGGCGGAGCTGTCGCCGTACCTGGAGCAATCGACGGTCTTCAACGCGCTGAACATGGACTGGCCGATCACCGCGGGGCCGACGAGCGTTTTGGGGACGAGCCCCTGGACGCCGTTCGGAGCCAACACGACGGCCATGGCGGCGAAGGTCGCGGTGTTCACCTGCCCGAGCGACTCGGCCCAGCCGCCAACGACCCTGCCCGGCGGGGTGCTCTCGGGGCCGTCGAACTATCAGTTCTGCACGGGCGACGGCTCCCCCGGAAGCGCCAACCCCGGCGACGCGGGGGTGACGGTGCCGGCCAACGGGGCGTTCGTGCTGGGTCCGCCGCAGTCGGCGGCGACGATCACCGACGGCCTCAGCGGGACCGTCGCGGCCTCCGAGCAACTCATCGGCACGGCGGGCGGGGGCGCGGCGACGGTGTCGGGCTCCGCGCCCGCGGGCTTCGTCGGCCGCCTCGCCGCGATCGGCTCGACCCCGTTGAGCGACGCCGGCTGCGCCTCGCCTTCGGGCTGGCGGCTCGACAAGGGCTACGCCTGGTGGGACGGCGACTACCGCTCCTGCCTTTACAACCACTACCTGACGCCCAATTCCAAAGCCTGGGACTGCTGGCAGGCGAGTCCGCCCCACAACCCGGCGCTGAAGGCCGCGCGAAGCAACCACCCCGGCGGCGTCTCGGTCCTGTTCTGCGACGGTCACGTCGGGTTCGTCAAGGACTCGGTGGCGTTGCCGGCCTGGCGGGCCGTCGCCACCCGCCACGGCGGCGAGGCCGTGTCGTCCGACGCGCTGTGACGGGCCGACCCGGCGGCCGTCGAATCGTGGCGGCGCCGCCCGCGCCGCGATCGCCGACGACGAGGGCTTGACATCGGCCGCGGAAAGGCGAAACGTGGAGAGAAGCCATCATTGAGGTTTCCTCATCGTTTCGTCTTCCCCCCGCCACCGACTCTCCCATGCCCACCGCGCGACGACGATCCTGGACGCTCCTGCTCCGGCTGCTGCCGGCGGCGGCGTTCGCGATCGTCGCGGCGACGGGATCGGCGGCGGCGGAGGCCCGGGCTTTCGAGCTTGGCGCGGCGGACGCCCGCGCCATGTGGTCTCATTCGCCGGCGGGCGGGCCTGGGGCGAAACGGTCGGCTCGTCGCGTCGGGAGGAAAGTCGCGCCTCGCCTTCCGGCCGTGGGGGGCGAGGACGACGACGGTGCCGGCCCCGCGGGACGCTGGCTCGGCGCGTCGCCTCGCGGCGAGGACGTCGAGGAGGTGAGGACGGTGACGATCGTGGACGACGACGCGGCGAGGATCGGCCTCGACCCCCGCCGTTCGCCCGCGACTGGCGGCCGAGTCCCTCCCCCCTCGTCCGATCGCGCCGTCACGGTCGACGGTCGTCGACTGGAGCGCCCCCCCCAGTGGGTCCGCTCGGCCTGAGCGCGCGCGCTCGGGCCGTTCCACGCGTCTTGCGACCGCGCCGGCGATCCCGGCGCCTTCGTGGAGGGTCCATGCCGGGGGGGGCGAGACATGTCGATTCGAAGAGGGTTCACGCTCATAGAGTTGTTGGTGGTGATCGCGATCGTCGCGGTCCTGATCGCGCTTTTGCTTCCCGCCGTCCAGGCCGCCCGCGGGGCGGCTCGTCGCGCCCGTTGCAAGAACAACCTCAAGCAGTTGGGGCTGGCGATGCAGAACTACCATTCGGCGCTGAACACGTTTCCGGTCGGTTTTCTCTATCCGAAGCCGGGGCGGGCGTATCCGGGGGTGCCGGCCCTGAATTACCGCTGGTCGGTGTTGGCCCAGATGTCGCCGTATTTGGAGCAGTCGACGATCTTCAACGCGCTGAACATGGACTGGCCGATCGCCGCGGGGCCGACGAGCGTTCTGGGGACGAGTCCCCGGACGCCGTTCGCGGCCAACACGACGGCCATGGCGGCGCGGGTCGCCGTCTTCACTTGCCCCGGCGATTCGGCCCAGCCGCCGACGACCCTGCCGGGGGGGGCGCTCGCGGGGCCGACGAATTACCAGTTCTGCGCCGGCGACGGCTCGCCGGGAAGCGTCCGCCCCGGCGACGCGGGGGAGACGGTGCCGGCCAACGGCGTGTTCGTGCTGGGCCCGCCGCGGTCGGCGGCGACGATCACCGACGGCCTGAGCGGGACCGTCGCGGCCTCCGAGCAACTCATCGGCACCGCCGCCGGCGGACCCTCGACTTCCGTGGGGTACACGCCCAGCGGCGAGGTCCGGCGGCTGGCCGCGATCGGCTCGACGCCCTTGAGCGACGCCGGCTGCGCCTCGCCCACCGGCTGGCGGCTCGACATGGGTTACGCCTGGTGGGACGGCGACTACCGCGCGACCCTTTACAACCACTACTACACGCCGAACTCCCGGAGGTGGGACTGCTGGCAGGCGCGCTCGCCGTGCAACCCGGCGCTGAAGGCCGCGCGAAGCAACCACCCCGGCGGCGTCTCGGTCCTGTTCTGCGACGGCCACGTCCGGTTCGTCAAGGATTCGGTGGCGAAGCCCGTCTGGCGCGCCGTCGCCACGCGAAACGGCGGCGAGGCCGTGTCGGCCGACGCTCTCTGACGGGACGATCGGGGAGGGCGGTCGCGCCAACTCACGGCGGGTCGTGACCGCCGGGGTTCCAGGGGTGGCAGCGGGCCAGCCGTCGCAGGCCGCGCGCCAGGCCGCGGATCGGGCCGTATTTGCGCAGGGATTCAATCATGTAGTTGCTGCAACTGGGATGGAAGCGGCAGACGTCCCCAAGGAGCGGACTGACCGTCTTCTGGTAGGCGCGGATGCCCAGCACCAGAAGCGCGACGACCGGCCGCGAGGCGTTCACGGCGAGGGCGGGGGCTTGGGGACCCCGCGCTTCGGCGCGCGGAGGCGACGGGCGGCGTCGCGCGCCAGGACGGCCATCGACGCGCGGGCCGATTCGAAGTCCAGTTTCGGGCCGCGGGGGATCACCACGAGGTCGACGCCCGGCGGGATGTCGGCCTTGACCAGTCGGAACGCCTCGCGGATCAGCCGCTTGATGCGGTTGCGGGCCGTCGCCTTGCGGACCTTCTTCCGCGAGACCGAGACTCCCAGCCGCGAGTGCGCCAGGCCGTTCTCCGCGCCGTAGACGATCAGGTGGGCGTCGGAGACGGAGCGTTTGCGGTCGAAGGCCCGGCGGAAGTCGGCGGCGTCCTTGATCCGCTCGTGGGGGCGGAAGGTCTGGCGGTCGGTCGGGGGGGTCACGCGGGATCATCCTCGTCGGTCGGGAGTCGGGGGTCGGGCGGTTCCAGGTCGCGGCCGCGGGCGGTCCCGAGGCGGTCGCGGATTCGATCGCCGCGGCGGCGCAGGTGCCAGATCGAAAGCGCGCAGATCGCGACGACGGTCGCCAGCACCGCCGCGAGCAGTCCGCCGACGGCCCGGCCCAGGGGTTCGCGGGCTTCCGGGTGCTCGCGGAGGATTCGGCCCAGTGGGGTCTTGGGCTCGGAGTCCGGCGGCATGGCGGGGATCCGTTCAAGAAGGGTCGTCGTCGGCGTCCGGGCGGTCGGCCAGGGTGGAGAGGTCCTCGGCCAGGCGACCCAGGCGGCCATGCAGAAGGGCCATCCGCTCTCGCAACCGGAGGATGACCTCCACGCCCGCGAGGTTCACGCCCAGGTCGCGCTGGTAGCTGGCGATCGACCAGATCCGCCGCACCTGGGTCGGTTCGTAGCCCTCGACCTCCCCCTCGCGAATGGAGCGGACGAGGCCCAGGCGCTCGTAGCGGACGAGCGCCTCGACCGAGATCGACAGGTGCCGCGCGACGTGCTCGCGGGGGATGATCCGTTCGTTCATGGCCGGCTCGGGGAAAGAGGCGAAGAGGACGCTCCTCGATTGGGATCTTAGGGTGTGACGCTCACCAAAGACCCTCCCGCGGGTTTTGCTTGTTCAGCTCGGCGAATCGCTCGACGAGCCGCTTGCTCTCGTCATCGACGTTTCGGGGGGCGACGATCTTGACGACGACGAACAGGTCGCCGGCGGCCTTGCCGCCGGAGGCCGGGACGCCCTGGGCTTTCAGCCGGAGTTTCTGGCCGCTGGAGGTCCCCGCCGGGATCGGCACGGGTTTCATGCCGTCGAGCGTGGGGACCTCGACCCGCGCCCCCAGGACGGCCTCGGCGACGGTCAGCGGCACCTCGACGAGCAGGTCGCGGCCCTCGCGCTTGAAGTACGGGTGGGGATCGATCGCCAGGGTGATCGTCATGTCGCCGGCCGGCGTCCCCTTGGGTCCGGGCTCCCCCTGGCCCTTGAGGCGGAGCTTGGAGCCCTCGTCGACGCCGGGGGGGATCTTGACGGTCAGGCTTTCGGTCTTGCCGTCGCCGCGTTGCACGCTGATCGCCGTTTGGCCGCCGCGGACGGCGGTCAGGAATGGGACGTTCAGGTGGGCCTCGACGTTGCGACCCTGGCGGGGCCTGGCGGCGGTTCGTCCTCCGCGCATCCGGCCGATGATGTCCTCGAAGATCCCCGCGCCCTCCTCGGCCTCTCCGCCGCCGCCGAAGCCGCCGAAGAACTCGCTGAAGTCGACGTTCTGCTGGCCGCCGTCGCCGAAGCGGGCGGACCATTCCGAGGCGCTGGCGCGGGGGCCTGCGGCGCCCATCCCCTCGAACCCGGCGGCGCCGTAGCGGTCGTACATCGCCCGCTTCTCCTGGTCGGAGAGGACGTCGTAGGCCTGCTGCACTTCCTTGAAGCTTTTCTCGGCCGACTTGTCCCCCGGGTTGACGTCCGGGTGGAACTTCCGAGCCAACTTCCGGTACGCCTTCTTGACGGCGTCCGGCGAGGCGTCGCGCGCCACCCCGAGGACTTCGTAGTAATCTCGATCAGCCATAACGGTTTACGACCTTTGGACCCAGGAGGACGATCGGCCTCATTCTAGCCTCCCCCCGGACGGCGTTTCAAGGGACGCGGACGGAGCCGGCGGAACGCGCGAACCGTCGATCCGAGCGACCGCATCTCCTCCGTCGCTTGAAGACGACGATCTCCACGTCGAGCTTTTACGCTTGACGGACGCCGACGCGTCTCCTCACCCGCTGACGGAAGAAGACGAAGGCGTTCTCGACCCGTTCGCCGTCCAGGCGTGGGTGACGCCGAGCGCTTCGGCCGACCGGCAAAAGTCGGACGCCGCTTCGTCGTTGAGGAATTCGTAGGACAGCGATTCGCCCGTCAGAAGTCGGTCGACGGCGTGTTTCGCCTCCGCCAGGCCGCATCCCGCGTGTCGCCGCAGCAGGCGGTTCAGCTGGACCTTGTTCAAGCCTTCCCGCCAGCCCGAAATCGTGACCGTCGTCATGCTCGGTCTCCCACGGAAAAGGCGATCGGCCGCGGCGAACGTCCGGGGTTCGCGCCGGTCGTCCGGATCCCGCCGTGGATCGTCACTTGCCTGGCGTTCAGCCGTTCGCCCAGGTCCACCGCCAGGCGGCGTAGTCCTCGAATTCCGAGGGCGCCCGTCCCCGGCCCGTCGACATGCATGCCATTCAGCATGAGCGCGTCGCCCGTCCTCGTCATCCCGGTAATTATACTGACTTCGCCTTTCATCGTGGCGGCGACCAACTCCACCACGGCCCGATCGATTTCGACGAATCGAAAGAGTGAACGCCTGGATGGCGCGCGAGCGCTCGTCAGTTCCGCTCGGTCGGCCCCGAACGCGCCGGGGAGGAGTCGGTCCAGGGTCGTCTCGATCGTCTCGGGGCCGTCGCACGTCGCGATCACGAGGCAGTCGGGGCCGAGTTCGGCGAGTACTTGCCGGCACGCGCCGCGGGGAGGGGTCGGCGTCGGGGTGGGCGTGTATATCCAGACGGCTCGGAGCGAGGAAGGGGGCTCGCCGGCGGCGACCAGTTGGGACGCGGCGGCGCGTTCCGCGCAGATCGTCAGGCCGTATGAGGCGTTCTCCACGTTGCAGCCGCCGAAGACCGCTCCCGAGGCGGCGAGCACGGCCGCGCCGACGGGGAAGCGGCTGTACGGGCAATAGGCGCGGGTCGCGGCGAGCTCGGCGGCCTCCCGAAGGCGGCGGCGATCGTCGTCGGCGAGCATCCACGGGTCTCCGATCCGGTCCCGGCGAACCTGGCGCGGCCTGGGCTTACTTGGGGATCGCGGCGGAGGGTGGAGACGCGGGAACCTCGATTTTCGCCGGCAGCGAGGACGCCTCGGCGTCGGCGGCCTCCATGCGCTTCTGCAAGGCCATCTGCTCGATGGCGCGGTTCAGGCCGGCGAGGACCGTCTCGGTGTCGTCCTCGACGTTGGCGTTGGGGGGGGGCTGAAAGGCGAAGTCGGCGTCGGAGAGGGGCGGATCGAACTGGACGTTGGAGTAGACGAGGGTCAACTCGCTGGGTTCTTGCTTCTCGATGCTGCTCTTGGCGCCGATCCGGGTGCCGTCGAGGCCGACCTGGCGGGTGTCGACCGCGACGATCGACTCCTTCAGGCCGTACAGTTCCAGTTTGTAGGGCCAGCCGGTCTGCTTGTCGACGGTGAGGGTGGCGTGACTGGGGATGTAGGCGGGAAGGCGGCCCAGGGGGGCGACGGGGCGCTGGTCGGGACCGGCGAGGCCCTCGCGGGTCCGCCAGGCGCCGCGGAAGATCCGGACGGGCTTGCCGTCGTACTCGCCCTCGTCGTGCTGGTCGAACTTGACGACCTTGCGGACGCCGGAGAGCAGGGCGCCGGGCCCGGAGAAGCCGAGGCTGGAGAGGATCTGCTCCTTGAGGTTCGGATCCAGTTCGGGGGCCTCAAGGCGTTCGAGGACCGGCTTGATGGAGAGCTTGCGATACGTCTGGTCGTCGAGGATCTTCGAGTAATCCCAGAGGAGTTCGCCGTCGGAGACCTGGAGCATGGTCCCGGCGGCGCCGGGGAGGTCCTCGACGTCGAGGCGGAGGTAGACGCGGGCGCCGGGCGCCTTGAGGTAGCGGCCCTTGACGCGGAACTTCTCCCCCAACATCTTGACGTCCTGGACCATGTCCGCGGCGACGGATTTGACGTCGGCGACCTGCTTGATCGCCTGATCGATCAGGACCTCGGCCTCGGTGGGCGGCTCCTCCGGCGCGGCGGGCTGGGGAGGCGCCGCGGCGATCGGAGGGGCCTGGGGCCGGGGCGGATCGCCTGGGGCCTGGGCGCGGGCGCGGGAGGCGGCCGGGCCGACCGCGAGGGCCGCGACGAGCGTCAGGGAGAGGGCGATCCGGTTGATGCGCATGGTCTGGATGTAGGCAATTTCTCAAGGGTATGGAAGCGACGCCCGATCATAATCGTGAGCGTCCGGAGACGCAAGGCCGACGGGGAGTCGCGGCGGCGCGACCCCGGGCGCGAAGATCGTCGGTTGATGGACGGGGCGGGTCGGCCCTCCTCGTTCCGTGTCGCTCGCGAGAGTCAGGAAGACGCACGTTCTCCCCGTCGCGGAGCGGCCGAGAACCGACCGCCGGACGCTGGGAGTTGGAGAGGATTTCCCAATGATTACAATCGGAGCGCTGGTGCTGGCGGCGGCGGCCACCGGCGACGGCTTCGGCTACGGCAAGCCGGGCGTCGGCCTTAAAAAGTGGCTGCGTCCCCACGTCGTGCAAAGTTCGCACGTGCCGCCGCCGGGCGGCCCGCAGTTCAACGCCGCGACCCTCGCCGGCGGCCCCGGCGGTCCCGGCGGTCCCGGCGCGGCCCCCGGCCGCCGCTTCGTCAACACCAAGAGCCAGGTCTACTTCCTCGACCCGGACAAGATGAACATCTCCTGGCAGACCAGCACCAGCCCCACCGGCGAACGCGGCTACGGCGGCACTCCGCTGGTCGTGCCGGGCCGGTACAACTTCAACCAGGGGTATATCTACCGTCTGAAGCTCTCGGCCATTCCGGGCCGGCCGGACGTCGCGCTCTACCCCACCATCGAGGTCGCCCCGACCACCCCCGCCACCGACGCCTACCTGGCGCACAACGCGATCCCGGTCCAGTTCACCGCCGAGGACTTCGACCAGGTCGTCGACGGCGGCAACTTCGTGACCAAGGTGCTCTACCTGCCGGACCCCAAGTACCAGGAAGTGGCGGTCTCGGGGGTCGAGACCCTGATCTCCACCCGGCTTGAGCCGGGCGTCGACCCGATCATCGAGGCCGACAAGCGCGGGACGATCCTCTTGATCGTCCGGCTCGGGGCCATCGACCTGGAGAGCGACGCCCCGACCCTGGCCGGCGCGACGATCGAGGGCGAGGGCGCGGCGGCGCCGATCCTCTCGCCGGAACCGGGCTCGCGGGAGTCGAGCATCGTTCCGCCGGTCACGGAGTTGCCCCCGGGCGCGCTCCCCTCGAACGTGACCGCTCCGCCGGCCGCCGAGGCCGTGCCGTTGGATCTCGCGCCGTCGCCCGACGCCGGCTCGACGCCCGCTCCGGCCCCCGCCGCCGGCTCGGCGCCCGTTCCGCCGGCGCCGGGGCTCGCCCCCGCGGACGCCGATCTCGACCTGGACGTCGCGCCTCCCGCCCCCGCCACCGAGGCCCCGCAATTCTGAGCCGGTTCGTCGTGACGTTCGACACGGATTCTTACCTCCCCGAGATCTTGGCCGAACATCCCTTCTCCCCTTGTGGGAGAAGGTGGCCGAAGGCCGGACGGGGGGGGAGTTTCCAGAGGCTTCCGGTCGCGCCACCCCTCATCCGCCCCTTCGGGGCGCCTTCTCCCACAAGGGGAGAAGGGGGGATGACGATTCCGCCGACTGCGTCTACAGGTCCGTATCGAGCCGCGAAGGCCCCGGCGCGAGCGTCACGGCGACGCCTCGCGACGGGGCCGTCGGCCGTCGGCCGTCCCCTCCCAATCCAAGGCACGAGCAAGGATCCCGTCCGATGAGCCGATTCGCCACGCCATCCGACCACCGACGGTCCCGCGGTGGGATCGTCGCCGTCGTCCTGGGCCTCGCCGCGGGTCTGGGGGCGACGGCCGCGATCGCCCAGGAACCCGTCCCGGCGCTTTCGCCCGTCGAGGCCCCCGTCGCGCCCGAGGCGACGACCGCCGCGCCGGCGCCGATCATCACCCCGGAGGGCCACGGCGTCCCCGTCGAGCCGCTCCCCGACCCCAACGTCCAGCCGGTTCGGTTCGACGGGCCGGAGGGACTCGCCGTCGAGGTCCTCGCGCCCCAGCCGGCCGCCGCCAGCATCGGCGACGGCGGCGGACTCTTGACCGTCGGCCTTCAGCGCGGGGTCGGCTATCGGCTTCGTCTCTCCAACGTCCCGCACCGCCCCGACGCCGAACTGTTTCCGGTCGTGGAGATCGTCGGCCACCTTCACCGCCCGGCCGAGATCGACCCCGGCAAGTATCCCATCCGCGTCGTCTTCACCGACGAGGAGCTTTGGGAGGTGGTCGACGCCGGCCGCATGATTACCAAGGTCATCTATCTTGAAGACCCCGAGCAGGCGCTGCCGCTGAAGCTGGGGAAGGACCGGATTCCGTCGGTGACGATCGGCGCGGCGGAGGATCCCGTCCGGGTGGCCGCGGCGCTGGGGAGGGTGGTGGCGATCGTCCGCGTCGGCGGTCGCCGGCCGACCGTGGGGGAGCTTCAGGCCGGCGCCACCGGCGACGTCGCGCTCGATGGCCTGCTGGCCCGCTCCGGCGGGCGTTGCGGGTTCGTCTACGTCGACGGCTCGGCCTGCCAGATGCCATGCAATCCGGCCTGTCCGCCGCTTGAGCCCGGCGCCCGTCCGGTCCTTCCTCGCGATGAGTACCTCTGCGACGGCGGCGACGCCGGCGTGAAGGCGGGCGTCGGGTTGGGCGGGGCGTTGCACGGGGTCGAGCCTCGCGACGCCTTGGTCCGGTTCGACGTCGGCGTCGACGCCTATCCCGACCCCAAAATCCTGCCGACCAACCGCGTCTGCATCTACGCCCCGCGGTTCGCCGAGGTCCGACTCGCCACCGGGGTCAACGAGAACGTCGAGATCCACGGCCTGCGTCTCAACGAACTGACCCAGGCGCCGATCCAGACGGAGAAGATCGACGACGTCCGGCGGTTGGTCAAGAACGAGGCCGCCGAGATGGCTCGCGACCGCCGCAACGCCCAGATCGAGCGCGGCAACACCTATCCCGGCGTCGGCTCCGACGTCCGAGGCGCGATGGGGTACGTCAAGGACGACTCCGTCCTGGTCGGCTCGCGGACGCAGTCGGCCGAGGTCCAGGCGCGCCGCCAGGCCCCGATGGTCGCCCGGGAGAAGGTCAAGCTGACGGGGATCAAGACGGTCGAGGCCCCGATCGTGGCGGACCTGGTGCAGGGGACCGCCGAGGCCGTTCGCAGTCGCCCAGCGCTGGAGATGACGGGCGTCGAGACCCCGCCGAACCGTCCCGGCCTGGCCGTGGTGAAGCGGGTCGACGTGACCGAGGCCGAGCCCGGCGACACGGTGACTTACGCGATCGCCTACCGCAACATGGGCAACACGCCGATTCGGTCGGTCGCCATCATCGACAGCCTCTTGCCGCGATTGGAGTACGTCGCTGGCTCGGCCAAGGGCCCCAGGGGCGCGAAGTTCAGCGTCGACGAGAACCAGTCCGGCTCCGTCGAGCTGCGCTGGGATCTGAAGGAGACGATCCCCCCCGGCGCCCATGGCTACGTCTCGTTCCAGGCCGTGGTCCGCTGACCGGGGTCGATCAGCGCTCGGCATCCCGACGATTCGCCGGCAAGAGAAGCATTCGATGTTTGCCGACCAGCCGCCAGCGACGGAGCCCCGGCGGGGCGGCCAGGGCGGTGAACACCATGGCGGCGATCGCCGTCGGGCCCAGGATCTCGGGAGGGAGGTTCTTCCAGAGCCCGATGGCGGCGATCGTCGCCGGGACCAGCGCCGTCAGCGTCGGGCCGACGTCCACGACGTCGTATCCGGGAATGATCCAACGCAAGGTCAGCAGCCGTCCCCATGCCGAGATCGGCGGCGAATAGCCGCTGGAATAGATCGTGACCCGCGTGATCTCGCAGAACATCATGACTATGAGACCGACGATGAGGAGAAACACCAGGTAGCCGTCGCGATCGATCACGAGCGAACTCGCGCAGGCGATCCACCAGCCGAGCAAAAGCCCCCACGCCAGGGCGTCGATGACTCGGACGCCGCGATTCGCCATTGCCCTGCCGCGGTCGAAGAGGTTCGACGGCCTCGCCGCGCGGCCGCCGTCTTTTCCCAGGCCGCGCAAGAGCTGGTCGTAAGGCCAGCCGCAACGCGCGGTCGCGGGGTCGAAGTTCGAGCGGCTCGCGGGGGGCGTCTCGTCGCCGGGTTCGGGGAAGCGGGCGAGCGTCAGCCGGATCCCGTCGTAGACGATCAGGTAGACGACCACGCCGGTCAGCGCGCAGGCCCACGGCAGGGGCCAGAGCTTCACCATCAGCCCCAGCCCGAACAGCGCCGCGTAGGCCGAGACGTGGTTCGCCGCTCGATAGACGATCGGCACCAGCGCCAGCGCGTGGAGGAATAAGAACGCGGCCAGAACATACGCCGACTGGTGACCGGGGATCGTCCCGTTGACGAGGATGATCGCGCCCAGGATCGCGAGGTCCGGCCAATCCAACTCGACCGGGCCGAAGGGGAGGGGCTGATCGACGGTCCAGGGCGTCGTCGCCAGCCATGCCCGATAGCCGCGGTCGAGGTAAGGCTCGTTGCAAAGCGCCCGGAAGATCGCGTAACACCCGAGGACCAGGTAAATCACCAGGCTCGGGCCGGCGTGGACGAACGGCTCCCCTCGCACGTCCATCCGCCAGAACGCGCCTTCCAGGATGAGGACGGCGGCAAGCGCCACGACGACGGGCCACGGAGACCATCGGACGACTTGGGACAATCGCGGGATGAGTCGGTCGGGGAGCATGGCGGGTGGTCCTTGACGTGTTATTTGCATCCCGCCCCATCTGCCGGCGGGCACAAGATATGGTCAATACTTTTCGACTCGGAATCCAGGAAAGGGCGATGCGCCACGTCCCCTCTCCCGCCGGGAGAGGGTGGCCCGAAGGGCCGGGTGAGGGTCGTGGCGTTTCGGAATCCGCCCGTGGTTTACGCCATCCGCGACCGACGGCGCTCGCGAAACGCCACGACCCTCACCCGCTGCTTCGCGGCCGCCCTCTCCCGGCGGGAGAGGGGACGTCGATTCGTCACTTCTGGCTTCCAGGTCAATACAAGTTGATTCAATCGTCGTCGCCCTGGTCGGCCTGCACGCCGGGGACGATGCGGTGCCTTCCAACCAGCCGCCAGCGTCGCAGGCTGGGAGGCGCGGCCAGCGCGATGAACAACGTCGCGGCGAGGGCCGTCGGTCCCACGATCTCCAGGGGGAGGTCTTTCAAGAGCCCGATGATGAAGACCGTCGAGGGGATCGCCACCGTCAGGAGCGGGCCCAGGAAGACGACGTCGTATCCGGGGACGATCCAGCGCAAGGTCAGCAGCCGTCCCCAGGGCGAGATCGGCGAGCGATAGCCGCTGGTGTAGATCGCGATCCGAATCAACCCGCAGACCGCGGCGAAGACCGGGAAGGCGGCCAGCAGGAACGCTCGGTAACGCTCGCCGGGGAAGAGGACCGGCCCCACGCACGAGACCCACCAGCCCAGCAGGAGACTCCACGCCATGGCGTCGGCGAAGCGCACGCCCTGGCGCATCGTGACCTTCTCCAGGTCGATCGCGGCGATCTCCGCCGGAGTCAGGGCGCGGCCTTCGTCGCCGTCGGGCGCGGACTCTCCCGGATCGCGCAGGAGCCGGTCGTAAGGCCAGCCGCAAGCGGCCTTGGCCGCGTCGAAGCCCGCGAGCGCCGCCTCCGATTTCTCGTCGCCGGGTCGTGGGAAGCGGGCCAGCGTCAGCCGAAGGCCGTCGTAGACGACCAGGTAGACGACCACGCCCGTCAAGGCGCAGACCCACGGCTGGGGCCAGAGCTTGATCATAAGCGCGAGCCCGAACAGGGTTATATATGCCGGGACGTGGTTCGCCGCGCTTCGGATCGTCGGCGTCAGCGCCAGCGCGTGGAGGAAGAAGAACACGGCCAGGATCTTGGCCGATTGATGGCCGGGGACGGTCGCGTAAACGGCGAGGAACGCCGCCAGGATCACGGCGTCCGGCCAGTCCAGCTCGGCTGGGCCGAAGGGGAGCGGCTCGGCGACGGTCCACGGCGTCGCCGCCAGCCAGGCCCGGTAGCCGGCGTGGGTGTAGGGGACGTTCCGCACCGCCCGGACCAGCGCGTACCAGCCGAGGACGAAGAAGAGCAAACCGACGCCGGGCACATGGAGTTCGGCCTGGTCCCGAACGTCGATCCACCACCACAGCCATTCCGCGAGCAGGACGACGAGCAGCGCGGGGACGACGACCTTCAAATAGAGGGCCTCGCGCCGGAGCCGTCGCGCGATCCATCGCCGGGCGTTCATCGGGGGTAGTCCTGAAGGTACTCGGCGAGCTTGCGGGTGGTCTCGGGGAAGATCAGCCGCTCCAGCACGTCGGCCAGCGAGCCGCGGCATTGGGTCAGACGCTGGAGGTCGTCGAGCGAGCCTTGCGCCAGGATCCGGCCGTCCTGGAGGACGACGATCCGGGTGGCGATCTCCTCGACCAACTCCGGCACCGGGCTGGTCATCACGATCGTCAGGTTCTTGCGGCGCGCGTGATGCTGGAACACCTTCTTGAGCGTCAAGAGCCCCGCCGGGTCGAGCCCGCCGGAGAACGGCTCGTCCAGGAGCAGGATGGGCGCCTCGGTGATGAGCGCGGAGCAAAGGCCGATCTTCTTCTTCTGGCCGGTCGAGTAGCCCGAGATCGGGCTTTCCCCCTTCTCCTTGAGGTCGAAGAGGTCGAGCAGCTGGTCGGCGTGCTCCATGACCCGCTCGGCGTCGACTCCGTAGAGCCGGCCCACGGCCAGCAAATATTCACGCCCCGTCAAATGCAGGGGCGTCCATACCGTGTCCGGCAGGTAGACGCAGCGGCGGCGGATCGCCAACTCCTCCTCCGGGTCGCGCTTGCGGACCATGTCGTCGACGACGACGGTCCCGCGCTGGGGGGACAGCACCCCGGCCATCACCCCCAGGAGCGTCGACTTCCCCATCCCGTTGGGCCCCAGGATCACCGCCAGATCCCCGCGCTCGACGCGAAGGCTCACCGACCGGATCACGGGCCGAACGCCGTAATGCTGCGTCACGTCGCGAAGTTCGATCACCAGGCGGCCTCGATTGAAGAGATGGCGGATTTATCGCCGAACAAGCATATACGCGCCCTTCTCCCCTTGAGGGAGAAGGTGGCCCGAAGGGCCGGATGAGGGGTCGACCGGCGTCGCGCCCCGGCGCAAGCCACGGGTTGAGAACGCCTTCGAGCCCGATGGCTTCCGATCCCGCCCACCCCTCATCCGGCCTTCGGCCACCTTCTCCCTCAAGGGGAGAAGGGATGTCGTCATAAGACTCCGACGATGCCACGTCACTTCAGATACTTCGCCAGCCAGTCGTGGACCTCGCGCCACCAGACGATCCGGTTGGCCGGCTTGAGGATCCAGTGGCCCTCGTCGGGGAACCAGACGTAACGGGCGGGGACGCCCACCCGGCGCAGGCTCGTGAACATGCCGAGGCCCTGGGCGTCTGGGACGCGGAAGTCCAGGGCGCCGTGGATGACCAGGGTCGGCGTCTTGAAACGGTCGGCGAAGAGGCTGGGGGAGCGGTCGGTGTAGTGCTTGAGCTCCCTCCACGGCGGGCCGCCGTACTCCCAGTCGGGAAACCACAACTCCTCGGTCGATCCGTACATGCTCACCAGGTCGAATACGCCGGCGTGGCTGATCAGGGCCTTGAAGCGGTCGGTGTGGCCGCAGATCCAGTTGACCATGAAGCCGCCGTAGGAGCCGCCGGCGGCGGCGACCCTCGATTCATCAAGGAAGTCGTAAGTCTTCAAGGCGTGGTCGAGCCCGGCCATCAGGTCGTCGTGGACCTTGCCGGTCCAGTCGCGGCTGATCTCGTCGGTGAACTTCTGGCCGAAGCCGGTCGACCCGCGCGGGTTGACCGCCACCAGCGCGTACCCCGGCGCGGCGAACAGGCCGTAGTTCCAGCGCGCGTGCCATTCGTCGTGCCAGGCCCCCTGGGGGCCGCCGTGGATCAGGAACAGGACCGGATACTTCTTGCCCGGCTCGAACCCCGGCGGCTTCATCAGCCAGCCCTGAACCTCGTCGCCGCCGGCGCCCTTGAAGGTGAACGACTCCATCGGCTTGACGTCGAGTTGGGAGAGCAGGGGGGCGTTGTGCGCGGTGAGTTTTCTCGTCCCCCGGTCGTCGTGGAGGTAAACCTCGGCCGGCTCGGCGGCGGAGTGGTGGACGTAGGCGAACGACTCGCCCCGGGGACCGACCGAGACGCCGTTGTTGACGCCCGACGTCGCCAGCCGTTCGACCTTCCCGTCGCCGCCGATCGACAGGACGACGATGGCGACGTCGCCGCCGTCGTCGATCGAGGCGATCAGCGTCTCGGCGTCCCGCCAGGCGAAGCCCTGGATCGGCCGGTCCAGATGGGAACTCACGTCCTTCGTCTCGCCGCTCGCCAGGTCGCGGACGTGGAGGCCCCAAAGGTCGGCCTCGAAGCCCGCGCGGGCCTGCGCGATGTATGCCAGACGTTTGCCGTCGGGCGAGAACAGCGGCGAGGCGTCGGCGGCGGGATTGGCGGCGGTCAGGTTGTCGGGCTCGCCGCCGGCCGCGGGGACCAGCCACAGGTCGGAGTTCGTCGACCAGGCCGTATCCTTGATCGGCTCGGCGGTGAAGACGAGCGACGCGCCGTCGGCCGACCAGGCGTAGTCGCCGGAGCCGCCGAAGGGGGCGGGGGGGGCGTTGACGGTCAGTTTCGGCGTCAGGTCGACCGCTTCCCCGGTCGTGGCGTCGGCGACGAACAGATGGCTCCGCTTGCCGGAGTCCCATTCGTCCCAGTGACGGACCATCAGGTCGTCATAAATTCGGACCTTGCTCTTGACCTCGTCCTTCGCCTTGTCCCTGGCGGCGGTCTCCTCGGGGGTCGTTCCGGGGTAGACCTTCGCGGCGAAGGCGATCCTGTCCCCCCCGGGCGACCAGACCGGGCCGTCGACGTCGATCGGCAGCTTCGTCAACTGGCGCGCCTCGCCGCCGTCGGCGATCGGCATGAGCCAGATTTGCGACGCGCCGCCGCGTGACGAGACGAACGCGATCGTCTCGCCGTCGGGGCTCCAGCGCGGGTGGTTGTTCGTCCCCGGCGCGGTGGTGATCCGCCGCGGCTCGCCGCCGGAGGTCGCGACCAGCCAAAGCGAGGAGTTCGTCTTGCCCGCGTCCTTGTCGATTTCCGATACGACGTAGACGACCCGCTCGCCGTCGGGCGAGACCTGGGGGTCGCCCACGGTCTTGACGGCCAGGAGGTCGTCGGTCGTCATCGGCCGCTTGGCCTCGGCGGTCGTCGCGGCGAGAGTCACGGCCACGGCCGCCCCCATGATCCAGAGCTTCATTATGTGAGTCCTCGATTCCGAATCGATCCGGGTCAGACCCGACCGTGCGACAGCTTCACCAGAAGCGGCGTCAGGGCCAGCATGAGCAGGCCGGGGACCAACGCCATCAGTCCCAGCACGATCCAGAGGTTGAAGTCGTAAGGCGCGACCAGGGCCTTCATCATGCCGGCGAGGTAGTTCGCAGCGGCCGTGCAGAGGAACCAAAACGCCATCATCAGCGACGCGATCCGCGGGTGCGACAGCTTCGTCACCAGCGACAGCCCGATCGGCGAGAGGAACAACTCCGACACGGTGAAGATCAGGTACACGCCCACCAGCCAAAGCGGCGAGACCGGGCCCGACGCGCTGCGCTTCTCGGCGAAGAACATCAACCAGAACGCCCCGCTCAAGAGAACCAGGCCCAACCCCTGCTTGGCGACCGACGGCAGCGCGACCTTCCTCTCCGCCAGCTTGGTCCAGACGACCGCCAGGACCGGCGCCAGCGTGATGATGAAGACGGGGTTGATCGACTGGAACCAGGACGTCGGAATTTCGTATCCGAACACGTTTCGATCCGTGAGCTTGTCGGCGAACAGGTTGAGCGTGGTGCCCGTCTGCTCGAAGCCCGCCCAGAAGAGGATCGAGAACAGGCTGATGATGACGATCACCACGACCCGCTGCCAGTCGACGGCCGTGAACGGCTCGTGAAGCGCCGCCATCTCGGCGTCGGCCTTGCGCTCGGTGGCCCAGATGAACAGGGCCAACCCCGCGATGATGAGCGTCCCCTTGTAGAGCATCGCGACGGCGTCCGACGACTCCGTGAACCCGGGCGACCAGAGCGGCCGGATCGTCGGCCACCCCTGGATCGCCGCGTAGGTCAGGGCCGCCAGCCCCGCCGAGATCGCGACGATCTCGATCCAGTCGCGCGGCGAGAGCACCGCGTCGGCGGCGGCCTCGCGACCCGGCGGCAGGCCCGCGCCCTGGAGGAACCGTTGGGTGATCGCGAACGTCAGGACGCCCAGGATCATGCCAATGCCGGCGCTCACGAAGCCGTAGCCCCAGCCGTAGCGCTCGCCGAGCGTGCCGGCGACGAACGGGGCGACGAAGGCGCCGAGGTTGATCCCCATGTAGAAGATCGTGTACGCGCCGTCGCGGCGGGCGTCCCCCTCGGGGTAGAGCGACCCGACCATCACCGAGATGTTCGGCTTGAAGAAGCCGTTGCCCACGATCAACAGCCCCAGCCCCAGGTGGAGCAGCGAGGGCTGGCTCAACGCGAATTGGCCCAGGGCCATCACGATGCCGCCGACGAACACGGCCTTGCGTTGGCCCAGGTAGAGATCCGCCAGCCTCCCGCCGATCAAGGGCGTGAGGTAGACCAGCCCGGTGTAGACCGCGTAGACGGCGAAGGCGGCGTGTTCGTCGTAACCCAGGGCCTTGGTCAAGTACAGGACCAAGAGCGCCCGCATGCCGTAGTAGCTGAACCGCTCCCACATCTCGGCGGTGAACAGCGCGTAGAGACCCGGCGGGTGGCGCTCGGTGCGGTGCGGTGCGGGGGCGTCGGCGGGCTCGGGCTCTTCGTTCGGCGACATGACGGGTCCTGGGCGTGGGGGTGACGGGACGACCGCGCGCGACGCGCCCTGGGGCTTTCCAGGCCCGGTCAGGGTAATCGAACCCGCGCCGGATCCCAAGAGCCCGGACCCGGATCGGTCAGCGTTCCACGCGCGAGGCGGCGTCGTCCCAGCCTTTACGGTCGCTTTCGAGCCAACGAAGGACCCAGGGCATGCTCACGACCGGGCCGGGGTCGGCGAACTGGCTGGGGGCCCGGATCAACTCGGTGTGGCTGGCGGCCAGGACGATCGGATCGGGAGCGCCCGGCAGCTTGGTCGATTCCACCGTCACGGCGCCGTCGCCGGTGCCGTCGGTCAGTTCGTCCAGGATCGGGGCGACCTCGCCGACCGCCGCCCGAGTCAGGAGCGCCAGGGCCCCGCCGCGGTTGGCCAGCAGTTCGACCTGGTCCTCGATCCGCTTGCGTCCCTCGGCGGTCAAAAGGCCGACGTCGCCGGAGATGACGTGATAGGGGACCGCCGGGTTGCGAGGCCGGGCGTTGATCTTCTTCAGGAACGGGCTGTCGGGGAGCATGTCGTCGGCGGAGCGGCCGGCGGTCTGGGCCAGTTCGGCAAGCGCCCGCGTGGTCAGTCCGCGCTTCACGGCCGCGTACTGGTTGACCATTTGAAGCACCGGCTGAAGCCTCGCGACGTGTGCCCCCTGGCTCACCGGCGCGATCAGGATCAACGAGTCGACGTCCTTCGCGTCGCGCCCCGGCCCCTCGACGTACGAGCGCGCCACCAGGGCCCCCATCGAGTGCGCCAGGATCGCCCAGGGGAGGCGCTCGCCGACTCGGTTTCGGAACGCCTCCCAGTCGGCCCGGAACTCCGCGCACGATTCGTCGAGCGGCTGGTTGAAGGCGTAGTCGAACAGGACGATCCCGTAGCCGGCCTCCTCCAGGTGCGGAATCATGTGGACGAACCCACCCGACGACGAGTTGAGCCCGTGGACCAGGCAGACCGTCGGCCGCGAGGGGTCGTTGGGGCGGTACGACGGTCGGGCGTTCATCGCGAGCCGCGACTTCCGCGCGGCCGCCTCCCTCGCCGCGGCCGCGATCCGCTCCAACCTTCCGCGCCACTTCGCGCGCGCGTCCGCCCGCCCCAGGGAGTCGGGGAGGAGGAAGACGATCCGGGACGCCTCGCATTCGAAGGTCACGTCCTCGCCCAGGCAGTCCTTCAACACCGACCGTCCCAGCGAGCCGGAGAGTCCCCAGACCGGCAGCGTCAGCTTAGCGTCGGGAGGCGTGACGTCCATCCCCGTCGCGTCGGCGAGGGCCGCGACGATCCGCTCGACCGCCACGCCGCCGTCGGCGTCGACGGGGACCTCGACCTTGCGATCGTCCGCGCCCAGCAACAAGGGGAGGAGGCAGGCCAAAAGGGTCGAGCGGACTCGAACCGATCCGTGGCGAGGCATCGTGGAAGGCTCCGGGGATCCTAATGGCCTTCCCCCCTCGCGGGGGAAGGTGGCCCGAAGGGCCGGATGAGGGGGGCGAGCAAGAAGGCCCTCGGGATCCCGAGCCGCCTGGTCTGGCTTTCGACGTTCCGACGGCTTCCGGTCGCGTCGTCCCCCTCATCTGACCGCTTCGCGGTCTGTCTTCCCCCGCGAGGGGGGAAGACGTCGGAGAAACGGCCTTCCCCCCTCGCGGGGGAAGGTGGCCCGAAGGGCCGGATGAGGGGGGCGAGCAAGAAGGCCCTCGGGATCCCGAGTCGCCTGGGCTGGCTTTCGACGTTTCGACGGCTTCCGGTCGCGTCGCCCCCCTTGTATGTCCGAAGGACCAGAGTGACGGTGTTGAAGCCCGGGGTTTTCCTTGGAAAATCGATCGCGAATCACCCCGGGCGGAAACACAGTCGCTCATCTGACGCCTTCGGCGTCTGTCTTCCCCCGCGAGGGGGGAAGACCGTTCGCGCTCATACCGCTTTTTCCGTTCAGCATGACGTCCGCCGCGCGCGCGATCAAGTTCGAGCCGGTCGTTGCCGCCGCCATGCGGTCGCCGTACCATCAAGCCTCGGCCGACGGCGGCCCCCCCACGTTCGACCCGCCCTCGCGTTTCTCGGGAGTCCCGTTATGTCCTGGAAGGCGTTCGTCCCAGCCGTCGTCGGGCTCTGGTCGGTCCTCGCGCCCTTGACGGCGTCGGCCGCGACCTATCCCCAACTCATGGCCACGAAGTATGAAAACGGCGCGCCGTTGCCCGAGGGGGTCGCCCGGCCCGAGCCGACCTTCGACGAGGTCGACCGCTCGAAACTCCCGGACGGGGCGAAGGTCACGGCCGCGGCGCGATCGGCGAGCGGCCGACTCTGGGTCGTCACCGACCGGGGCCCGTTCCGCTCGACGGCCGACGGCTTCGAGCCCTTGGAGGTCGGACCCCGCCACCCCGAGCCGGGACAGCCGGAAGTCCACTGGAACACCAGGGTCCAGACGGTGACGGCCGACCCGCTGGGGACGCTCTGGGTGGGCACCGACCGCGGCGTCTTCCTCTGCGACGGCGAACAGTGGTGGCGGAAGCTCGGCCGCGAGGACGGCGTCCCCTTCGAGGACGTCCGTCAGATCCACCTCGCCCGAAACGGCGACGTCTGGGCCGCCACCCCCGCCGGCGCCTGGCGACTCCGCGACGGCCTCTTCCGATATTTCGCCGGCCGCCGCTGGCTCCCCGACGACGACGTCCAGGCCGTTTGGACCGACTCCCAAGGCCGCGCCTGGCTCGCCACCGCGACCGGGACCGCCCGCATCGAGGACCGCCCCACGACCCTCGCCGAGAAGGCCGCGCACTACGAGCGGATCGTCCGCGCCCGTCACGACCGCCGCGGCTACATCGCCGGCATTGATCTTAAGGCGCCCGGCGACCTGGCCGGCGCCGTCTTCGACGTCAGCGACAACGACGGCCTCTGGACCGCCATGTACATAGGCGCCCAGGCCCTCCGCTTCGGCGCGACCAAGGATCCCGCCGCCCGCGAGGCCGCCCGGAAGTCGATGAACGCGCTTTTGGACCTGGAACGGCTCTCCGGCATCCCCGGCTTCCCCGCCCGCGCCGTGGTCAGCGACGAGGAACTCGCCGCCGGCGCCCGCGGCTTCAGCGCCGAGGGCAAGGTCCACGCCGTCGGCGTGGACGCCAAGGTCTGGTATCGCTCGCCCAAGGCGCCCGGCCTCTGGTGCAAGGGGGACACCAGCAGCGACGAACTCGACGGCCACTACTTCGCCTGGTACCTCTACCACGACCTGGTGGCCGACGACGCCGAGAAGGCCGAGATCGCCGCGGTGGCCCGCCGAGTCACCGACTGGATCCTCGCCAACAATTTGACGTTGGTCGACCATACCGGCAAGGCGACCCGCTGGGGCGTCTGGTCGCCGGAACTCATCAACAAGGACCCGCTCTACCACGCGCTTCGGCCGCTGAACTCGCTTGAGATCCTGATGTTCCTGAAGGTCGCCGAACACCTCACCGGCGACGCCAGGTACGCCGAGGCCGCCGACGGACTCATCAAGGATCATCACTACCTGCTCAACGGCCTGTTGATGCGCCGGGGCAAGGGTGAGGATCGCTGGGCCGACATCAACCACTCCGACGACGAATTGCTGTACCTCTCGTATTACCCGCTTCTGATGCTTGAGAAGGACCCGGCGAAGCGCCGGCTCCTGACGCAGAGCATCGCCAGGACGTGGGAGCCGATCGACGGCGAGCAGACGCTCCGTCCCGAGCGGAGCCCGTTTTACAACTTCGTCTACGGCGCGACCACCGGCCGCCGCTGCGACGTCGAGGACGCGCGCGAGACCCTGCGCGACTGGCCCTGGGACCTGATCGCCTGGAACACGAGGAACTCCCATCGCCACGACGTCCGACTCCGCCAGCAGCCCGGCCTGCGCCGGACCAACGTCCACCTCGACCGAGTCCTCTCCCCGGCGGAGCGGACCCAGACCCGCTGGAATTCCGATCCCTGGCGACCCGACCAGGGCGCGGACGGCCGCCACGAGGCCGACGGCGTCGCCTTCAGCATCGCCTACTGGCTGGGCGTCTATCATGGCTATCTCTCGCCCGACGAGTGAGCCCCCCGGGAGCCCGCCATGAATCGGATCGACTTGCAACGGATCGCCGAGGAGCGGGCTAGGGACGCGGAAGCCCTCCTGGCCGCCGGCCAGTGGTCGGGGGCCTACTACCTGGCCGGCTACGCGGTGGAATGCGGCCTGAAGGCCCGCATCGCCCGCCAGATCGGCCAGCACGAATTCCCCGACAAGGAACTGACCCAGCGATGTTACACGCATAATATTGATAAACTGATCGAAGTCGCGAACCTCGGCGCCGCCCGCGCCGTCGACATGGCCGCGAACCCTATCAGAGGTCGATACTGGCTGGTCGTCAAGGACTGGAACGAGGCGGCCCGCTACCAAATCTGGCTGGAGAAAGACGCCAGGGACCTCGTGAACGCGGTGATGGACCCTTCGAACGGAGTGCTGCCATGGATAACGGGCCATTGGTGATCGAGGAGATCGAGGCCGCGGAGCAACTGCTCCGCGAGTTTGACGAGTACGCGCCGATCAAGGTCGCCTTCTGGATGAGGACCACCGACGAGGAGCAGAGGTATCTCTACATCGCGTCGGATCGGATCGGCGCCGAGGGCGTCAGCGACGCCTACGGCGAGGTCGTGCGCATCGGCCTGAAGATCCAGTCTCCCTACTTCAACGTGTTCCGCGTGAAGGTCATCGACTCCGCGACGCCCCTGGCCAGGGCGGCGCTGGAGGCGCGCGACCGCTTCCCGCCCCACATGCCCGCGCGGCTGGGCGGGTCGTGGTTCGGCGGGGTCGCCGCCGCCGACGTCTACGTCTACCCGGCGCTCGACCACGCCAAGGCGCCTTGACCCCAGCGCCCACGATTACCGGCCGTGGGAGGATCTCCACCATGTCCCATGAGCGATCGGACTCCCGCGCATGCAAAACTTCCGCGACGTCGACCCCGCGGAGTTGAGGGTTCCGTCACGACGCGGCGCGGACCCGTTGAAGCTCCAACGTCAGATCGCCCGGTTCGGAGCGTCAGCGACTGGCATGCCTCCGCCGTGGGTTTACGAGGCGGCCGACGGGGTGCTCGTCGTATACAATGGAATCACTCGGGCGACTCGGATCGCCAAGCTCGCCCCTGGTTCGATGATCCGGGTCGAGGTCATCGGCAAGTTGCGGCGGACCTACGCGAACGAGCCCAGGATTGGAGACTTCCCACCATGATCTCGACGACCCAACGGGAGTTGATCGAAAAGCTCGCCGAAATCCAGGATCTATCCCCAGGCGCGCGGTTCGGAGAACTGCTCGCGAACCTCGCCTTCCTCGTCGAGGACCAGACCGACCAGACGATCCGCGAAGTGGATGACGATCGACTGATGGCCGTGATGAACTCCCACCGTCGCGACCTGCAACGCCGACTGACCGACGATTGAGGCCGGGCCGACGCGAGAGGGTGGGGGCGATGGACTTCGGCGGGTTCATCCTCTGGATTCTCATGGCCGGCGCGTGCTGCGTCGGGGGGAGTCTCGTGTTCGTCGCCTTCCTTGGGCGTTGGCCTGGGAGATGGATCGGCCTTGGCGTGTTGGGCGCCGGCCTGACGGCGACGGCGGCCTTCGCGATCTACCTTCATCACGTCTACTGGGTGGACGAGCGCCTCGTCATCGCCGCGATCGATGGCGATGCCGCGCGGGTTGAGGCGCTGTTGGCCGCCGGGGCGTGTCCGGATTCGGAATGGGAGGGGATGTCGGCCGTCGCCGCGGCCCGGCGCGGCGGCCACGCCGACGTCGTCGCGATCCTTCTCCGCGCCGGGGCCGTCGAGTCGCCGAATGTGCTCGGCGAGGATTGATCGGCTGTCGGCCGACGAACCCGCGATGGTAGGATGGGATCGCCGCGCGGGACTCGCTCGAATCAAGCCGAGGTTGGAGGGCCGACCATGATGCCCTTGCCCATCGAGGTCGAACGCGAAGTGGACGGCCGTTGGCTGGCGGAAGTCCCCGATTTGCCAGGCGTCCTCGCCTACGGGGACACGGAGGGGGAAGCGATCGCGAGGGTCCAGGCCCTGGCGCTTCGCGTCCTGGCCGATCGCCTGGAGCACGGCGAGCCGGTCCCCGAGGGCCTGTTCGCCGTATCCGCGTGAGCGCCTGGCCTTCGACGAAGGCTCGTCGCCTGTTCGCCGCCCTGACGCGGATCGGGTGGCGGGTCAAGCGTCAAGGCGGCACGTCGCACGCCGTGCTGGAGCGCGACGGTTGGGATGATGTCACGTTCGCGTTCCACGACGCGGACGAGATCGGCCCGAGGATGCTCGCCCGAATCGCCAAACGCACGGGACTCCGGCCCGAGGACTTGTGAGCGGCGTCCAAAGCCGCTTCGTCCTGTCGATCGTCAAACCGACGGTGTTAGGATGGGATCGCCGGAGCGTGGGATCGGGCGGCGGTTCGGCCCGGTCGCGACGGCGCGTTCCCACGGGGAGACGGACGGACTGATGAGACGAGAGACGATCCGAGGGCGGGCCGCGACGGCGGCGGTGTTGGGGCTTTCGCTGCTGGTCGCGCCGGCGATGGCGGAGCAGGGGGGCGGGTTCGAGAAACACGTCGTCTCGGCCCAGGAGGGGAACGCCGCCGACGTCGGCCGCGACGTCCTGCGCGCTGGCGGCAACGCGATCGACGCGGCCGTCGCCACGGCCCTCGCGATGGCCGTCACCGTTCCGGAGGCCGGCAACATCGGCGGCGGCGGGTTCATCGTCGCCTTTCTGCCCGAGACCAAAAAGGTCGTCACCCTCGACTTTCGCGAGGCCGCGCCGGGTTCGGGAACGCCCCGGATGTACCTCGCCGCCGACGGCAAACTCCTCCCCCGGTATCGCGCCGGAGCGTGGGCCGGCGGCGTCCCCGGCACCGTCCGCGGCCTGGGGATGGCGCACGCGAAATGGGGGAGGCTCCCCTGGCGCGTCCTCGTCGCCCCGGCAGTGAAGCTCGCCCGCGAGGGCTTCGCCGTCTCCGATGAACTCGCCCGCGGCCTCAACAACCAACTCCGACCGAGCGGCGATAAGCAACGCGCCCGGTCCGCCTTCGGCCGCATGGCCGACTTCCCCGAGTCCGTCGCCGCCTTCGGCAAACCCGACGGCGCGCCGTGGAAGGGGGGCGACCGACTCGTCCAGGCCGACCTCGCCGACACCCTCGAACGGATCGCCGCCGAAGGCCCCGACGAGTTCTACATCGGCGAGACGTCCGACCTGATCGCCGCCTGGATGCTCGAAAACGGCGGTCGAATCACCAAGAAGGACCTCGCCGACTACCGTCCCAAGGAACGGCCCCCGGTCCATACCACGTTCCACGGTTACGACGTCTTCGGCATGGGCCCGGCCGCCTCGGGCGGGATCGTCCTCTGCCAGATGCTCAACATCCTGGAACGCTACGACCTGAAGGCCGACGGCCCGCGCCACCCCCGCACCCTCCACCGCGTCACCGAGGCCATGCGCCGGGCGTACTTCACCAGGGCGACCAGGATCGGCGATCCGGACTACGTCGACGTCCCGGTCGCCGAGCTGACCTCCAAGGCCGCGGCCGACGAGCTGGCGAAGACCATCGACGACGCCCGCGCCACTCCCAGCGCGGACCTCGCGCCGTTCCCGATCATCAAAGCCGAGTCCGACCACACCACCCATTTCTCGGTGATGGACGACCAGGGCGGCGCGGTGGCGATGACGTACACGCTGGAGGATAGCTACGGCTCAAAGGCCGTCGTCAAGGGCGCCGGCTTCATCCTCAACAACGAGATGGGCGACTTCAACCTCCGCCCCGGCCGCACCGACGACGCCGGCGCGATCGGGACGTATCCCAACCAGATCGCCCCCGGCAAGCGGATGCTCTCCTCGATGTGCCCGACCCTGGTCTTCAAGGACGGCAAGGTCCGGATGGTCGCCGGCTCGCCCGGCGGCCGGACCATCCCCAACACGACGCTCTGGGTGGTCCTCAACGTCCTGGAGTTCGGCATGGACGCCCAGGCCGCCGTCGACGCCCCCCGGACCCACCACCAATGGTTCCCGGACGTGATTTCGCTTGAGGGCGAGAGCTGGCCCGGGGAGACGGTCAAGGCCCTGACCGACATGGGTCACCGCGTCCGGACGATCGGCCATCAGGGGACCGCCAACTCGATCGTCGTCGACCCCGCCTCCGGCCGGCTGTTCGGCGCCCCGGACATGCGCAGGACCACCTCCAAGGCGTCCGGCGACTGAGAGCCCGGCCTTATAAGGACGCAACGGCCTTCCCCCCTCGCGGCATAGGTATGGCCACAACTTTTCGATTAGGAATTTGGAGAGCATAGGCAAGCTCTATATTGACCCAGATCGCCTATTCCGTCCCCTCTCCCACCGGGAGAGGGCGGCCGCGTCAGCGGCGGGTGAGGGTCGTCGCGCTTCGCGGGGAGCGTCGGGTCGGCATGACGCAAGCCCAGAGCGTATCC